>WSSedA1B3DRAFT_1000233_pt1 | contig 16029 bp, 19 predicted proteins | sample WetSurSiteA1Bulk_FD_9468 | JGI IMG/M metagenome (IMG submission 9468)
TGAAATCTGTAAATTTCGGTCCGCCACTTCATATACTGGTAATCCCCGCTGACCTCCATGATATGGAGCGAGCTTACCTGGAGATGTTTGCTGGTTTATGAAGATTACCGATTGTCAGGTCCTGTTAACAACAACGCTCTCTGCGACACAAAGTTCAGCACCGGAGAGTACCCCTATCAACAAAATTGCAGGATTGATCCTGGAAATGGCACGTGCCTATGAAAGCGACGGGATCTCATTTTTCGTCTCCGGAGATCCCGTCAATGCACTCGCAGGTTTTTATTACGGGTTTGGCTGGCTGCATTTTGGTTTGTCATCCGGACTGCTTATGATCACAACCTCTTCCGGGTGCCCCTTTTTGGAACATCAGGATGTATTCCAGCAACAGCACAGGGAGAAACTTGAAGAGAAAGCATATCGCTATGCACATCTGCTGGATACTGCCCTGTCTTCAGTGGAATGTGCCCCGGATCGTGCGACGATCAGTCATGGTTTCGCTGAGCGTATTCACCTTGTTGCTGCAGTTTATGCCAGACGCGGGAATTATTTCCTGAAATCCGGTTTAGTTGAAGATGCCGTTGCAAGTTTCAGTTACGGACATGGATGGCTCGATGCAGGAGTAACTGCCGGATTCTTCAGCGTAGTTGCGGAGCGGGATCTCTTCACTGTTTAACCGTGATTGGGTACCCTCCGCCTGGTATAAGTCTCGGTGTCCAGACACAGATTCAAGTCATAAAAGCGTTTATACTATGTTCAATAATCTGTAAAGATACCACGAACAATAAAATGCGCACTGTCTGACGAGGGAAAAACTATGGAGAAGTCACAGGTAAAATGGCTCTACATTTCAATCGGGTTTTCCCTTCTTGTTTTAGTCATTATCCTGTTTCTCACCATCAACGAAAATACAGTCCGGTATCTCAGGGAGATCAATCCCTTCTTCCTGCTTCTCGCATTCTTAACCCACGTACTTACCATGTGCTTCTGGGCATTACGCATCCAGAAGATGGCAGGATCGCTGGGGTACCGGATCGGTTTTTTTTACAGTCTGAACCTTGTTTTTGCCAACCTTCTTGCCGCGGCGATTACTCCAGCTCAGGCAGGAGGGGAGCCGGTGCGTGTTCATGAGCTCTACCGGGCTAAAGTGCCAATCGGAGATGCAACAGCGATAGTAATCATGGAAAGGGCACTGGATGGCATCGCGCTGGCTGCACTTGCAGCTTTCGCTATGATTGTCCTGACTGACCAGTGGAAGAGTCTTGGAGCGATATCGGAAATTATGGTATATATAACCTGGATCTTTGTTGCAGGATGCCTGTTCCTCTTTTACCTTGCGATAAAGCGGCCGGAAGTTGTAAAAAAGGTCGTCAACCGTATTGCCGGCTTCTTTACCCGTGGCTGGGAGAGCACCAGGGTGGAGGAACTCGTCATGAGGGCTGACAAGGAGATCGATAATTTCAATGAAGCGGTTATCAAATTTGTAAAAAGTGCAAAAGGGGGATTGTTGTGGGGGATGTTGTTCACCCTGCTTTACTGGCTCTCCGAGATTTGTACAGCGTCACTCATCCTCATCGGGCTGGCTCAGCCGGCGCTTGTGCTTGAATCATTTGTAATTCAGCTCATTCTTGCTATCCTGATGATGCTACCGCTCACACCCGGAAGTTCGGGAATTGCAGAGGCAGGGGCATATTCAATGTATTCCCTGTTCATTCCCGCATCGATCGTAGGTATATTCGTTGTCGTATGGAGAGTTGTCCTCTATTATTTCAATATTGCACTCGGCATTCTCTCAAGTATCCTTATTGTCCGTCGGGAAGCAAAATCCAAAGAATGATGGATTTTTACACTGACCTTTTTTACGCTGACCTTAACTCTTATCTCTCATTACAGCAACCATTGTGAACAGGCATGACCCAAATAAGGTGCGAGGTAAAAGGTGTCTTTGTCACCATGAATGATGCTACCACAGTTCCCCTTGTAGTACTCACTGACGGAGGTGAACAAAGTCTTCCGATATTTATCGGGCTCTGGGAAGCGGTTTCCATCAATAGCGCGAAAAACAAAGAAGTTCTGTCAAGACCTTTCACGCACGATCTTTTTTTGGATTTGATTGTAAAATTTTCCATATCTGTTCATTATCTGCAGATTGATAGCCTCGAGGATGGTGTTTATTATGCCCAGCTTGTGCTCTCAGCAGATCATCACAAGGAGTATCTTGATTGTCGTCCCAGCGATGGCATTGCCCTTGCACTCCGGGCAGATGTACCAATATTTGTCGATGAAAACGTACTTGCGTCGGCCGGCCAGAAAACGGTGGATCTCCCACCCATGGTTGACCTGTCCACATTTTTGAGAAAATAATAGTGGGGTTATATTTGGGTTCGGGCGTGAGCCGGATTATCCGAAAATACTCTATTTTCGTCGCCGTTCAAGTTCCTGCATCACATCGGCAAGGTCTATGTCTGCGGCTCGCAATGCAACGAGCAGGTGAAAGATAAGATCAGACGCTTCCTGTATGGTACGCTCGTGCACACCGTTTTTTGCAGCAATAATAAATTCTATTGATTCCTCCCCGACCTTTTCGAGAACCTTATCAATTCCCTTATCATCCGATAGCAGACGACTTGTATAGGATTCCGGCGAGGGGGTTTTTGCCCTTTCAACAATAACCGACCAGATTGTTGCGATAACCGCAGGATCAACAGTACTTTTCATACTTCCTCCTGAACAAGAAGAACTTCCCCGACATCCAAACCAAAGAATCTCCGTGAAAGGATACGTGCTTTTTCGATATTGCATCCTGCCTTTCCGATAGCGATACCCAGATCACTTCTCTGCTTCACAAACACATTCAATGGCCCGTTTTCTGCACCCCGTTCAATACTCACCACTTCTGCGGGTTTGAAGATGTTGATGATAAATTCCTCCGGTGTCTCCGCGTACTCCACCATCTCTATCCGCTTGCCAAGTACACTCTGAAGACGTTTGATATTTTCCCCTTTTTTCCCGATCGCAAGCCCCATATCACCCTGGCGGATCACATAGATCACCCGGTCAAAACGATCATCGATCACGCAGTCGAAGGCAGTGGACTTTGTAAGAATTCTTAATTCTTCAATATACCTTCGCTCCTTAAAGCCGATATTGCGTTCCATATCAAAATCAATCCTATTGTATCCGCAACTTTTGGGATATTCGAAATTTTTGCTGGCTATTTTTTTTCCGGAAAACCCGGACTATGCATTGTGCTTTATGAGATAATCACACGCTGCTTATGTAAAAAAGTTTTGAAGAGATCCTGCATCATTAACGGATTGTATACGTGACCGATACCTGTGCGGTAACAGTAATATCCCCGGGCTGTATCGGTGTTGGCGCTGCCGATTTTACCATAGCGTTCCCAGCCTGGTAATTTTCAAACAATACCGGGGAATATCCGCCGCTGATATCCGCATTTTTAACACCTATAACCGAGGTACCGAGGGCAGCTGCAACGGTGTCGGCATCTGCGCGGGCACGTGACACCGCTTCTTTTAAGGCTTCGGTCCGGAGGATCTGTGCCTGTTCCTCGGAAAGCAGAAACTGGATTGAATTTGCCTGATTTATACCGTTTGCAACCGCGATATCAATTACTTCACCGGTCCTGTTCACATCGTGGAGGGTGACTGTCAGGGAGTTTGTTACATGGTACGTTCGGACTTTCTGGTCCAGGAGAGGTTTTGAGTAGTCATCATATACCGGATAAATTGAGTACCCGGTCGTTTTGAGAGCATCTTTTGGCAGGCCAGCGGAACCGAGTGCATCGATTACCTTTTTCATCTGCGCAGCATTTGCCTGTTGTGCGACTTTTACGTCGGGATTCTCGGTCTCAACGGCAAACGTAATCTGAGCCCTGTCAGGAGTGCCGATCACATTTCCGCTCCCGGTTGAGTGAATCACATTTTCGTCACAGGTTGCGGTCGTTGCGGCTGCAACGCTTCCGATGCATGCCATTCCAAGAATGACCATGAAAAGTGTAAGGGAAAAGATCTTTTTCATCATAATTATCATTTGAACTTGTCTGGATTGGAGTTTAAAGATTGCCTTAACTACGAAAAAACTGGCGGTTATCAATGCAAACCTGCTCACCCCCAAACTACAATATAATTGAGCACTTAATAGTACCCCGATAAAGCATGGGAGCGACAATCGTAGAGAAAATATTTTCCCGGAAATGCGGAAGGGATATTCGAGCTGGTGAAGTGGTCATGACCCCCCTTGACGGGGCGATGATCCATGATATTACCGGCCCCCTTGCGATCCAGAAGTTCTACGAGATGGGGGGAACAAAGGTCTTTGACCCCGCACGCGTCATCATGCTCTTCGATCACCAGATCCCCGCAGACTCGATTCCAGCCGCTGAAAACCATGTCTATATGCGGAGGTTTGCCGTAGAACAGCGGATCCACAATTACGATATACAAGAAGGGGTCTGTCATCAGGTTGTAGTAGAGAAAGGGCGAACAGCACCGGGCGAGATCGTGGTTGGTGCAGATTCCCATACCTGCATGTACGGTGCAGTCGGTGCATTCGCTACCGGCATCGGTTCAACCGATATGGGATTTGCCCTGAAGTATGGTGCCCTGTACTTCAAAGTGCCCGAGACTATCCGGGCGGAAGTCTCCGGAAAATTCCCCAGGCGTGTAGGGGCAAAAGACCTGATCCTGTCCATCGCTGCGGATATCGGTGCCGATGGGGCAACCTATAAAGCAATCGAATTTGCAGGAAAGGCTATCTCAAAAATGGATATGCCGGGGCGGATGACCTGCTGCAATATGGTCATTGAAATGGGAGCGAAGGCTGGCGTGGTTGCTCCGGACAAAATTACCTGGGAATACATGAAAGGTCGGCGAAAGATGAAACCGTTCACGCTGGAAAGCGATGAAGATGCGGTCTTTGTAGAAAAACGGTCATACAACGTCTCGGATATGGAACCGCAGGTTGCCGTGCCGCATAATGTGGATACCGGTGTTCCAGTGAGTGAAGTTGCCGGAACAAGTGTCGACCAGGTTTTCATCGGTTCGTGTACGAACGGACGGTTTGAGGATCTTGAGGAAGCAGCTGAAGTGCTGGGCAAAAAGAAGTTCAACCCGAACGTCCGGGTCATCATCATTCCGGCATCCCGCGATGAATATCTGAAAAGCCTTCGGGCAGGACTCATCGAGAAGTTCGTGAAAGCCGGATCGCTCGTAGAAGCACCGTGCTGCGGTCCCTGTATGGGGGGAGCGTTCGGGTTACTGGCACCTGGAGAGGTGTCCCTGTCAACCTCAAACCGGAACTTTAAAGGGAGACAGGGGAGTACAGAAGGCAAGGTTTACCTCTGTTCCCCGGCAACTGCTGCTGCAAGTGCGATCAACGGTGTAATCACCGATCCACGGGAGATCTGAACATGAGAACCTGGAAGTTTGGCGACGATATCGATACTGATGCAATAATACCAGGCAGGTTCCTGACGATCTATAATCCGAGGGAGCTGGCAGAACATGCCTTTGAAGGCACAAGGGATGAGTATGCAAAACAGGTAAAAGCGGGTGATATCGTTGTCGGAGGAAAAAACTTCGGCTGTGGATCTTCCCGTGAACACGCCCCGCTTGCCCTCATTGGGGGAGGAGTCAGGGTAGTGGTCGCTCAATCGTTTGCCCGTATCTTCTTCCGGAATTCAATCAATGTCGGAGTACTTCCGGTGATCTGCAAGGAAGCAGGCAAAATCGCTGATGGGGCAAAGGTTAACCTGAACTTTAAGAAGGGTTTCATTGAAGCAGACGGGAAGCACTTTGCGATCGAGCCGGTGCCGGAGTTCATGCAGGGAATCATCGATGCCGGCGGGCTTGTGGAATATGCAAAGAATCTGAAGGAATTACCGGTATGTACAAAATCGCAGCGATAGGTGGAGACGGGATCGGCCCGGAGATCGTGGCTGAAGGGAAGAAAGTACTGGAGGCAGCAGGAGAACGGTTCAGTTTCGATATCCAGTGGACTGATTTTGATATCGGGGCTGACCGGTACATTCATTCAGGGAAACTGGTAACCGAGGAAGAACTTGTAGAGCTCTCGAAATTCAGGGCTATCTATTTTGGCGCGATTGGCGACGAGCGGGTAACTCCGGGCATCCTTGAAAAAGGTATTCTCCTGGCTCTCCGCTTCCATTTCGACATGTACGTCAACCTCCGGCCCATAAAGCTCCTGAGTGGGGTAGAAACACCTTTAGCAAACAAGAATCCTGAGGATATCGATTTTGTCGTAGTCCGTGAGAACACCGAGGACTTCTATGTCGGGATCGGGTCGCGGTTTAAGGAGCACGAGAAGAAGGAACTGAATGTTGTCCGCGAGATGTATAGTGTAAAGTTCGGCCTTGATGTGGAAAGTGATGCCGAGGAAATTGCATACCAGATCGGGGTGATTACCCGCGAGGGGTCACGCCGGGTCCAGACCTACGCTTTTGAGCAAGCCCAGGCACGCAAGAAGAAACTCACATCGGTCGACAAGGCTAACGTGCTTTCCGAGGTGTACGGGTTATGGCGGGATGTTTTCACAGAAACGAAAAAAAAGTATCCCAACGTAACAACCGAGTTCACCTTCGTTGACGCCATTACCATGTGGTTTGTAAAAAATCCTGAGTGGTTCGATGTCGTGGTTACCCCCAACATGTTTGGCGATATAATCACTGATCTCGGCGCGATGATCCAGGGTGGGCTCGGACTTGCACCGGGAGGAAATATCAATCCGAAGGGAACTTCGATGTTTGAGCCCATTCACGGTTCAGCACCGAAGTACAGGAATATGGGTGTGGCAAACCCCATCGCCACGATCTGGGCCGGATCATTACTGCTCGATCATATCGGGGAACACAAGGCAGCTGCTTCTGTTGTCACTGCCATCGAACAGAGCATCAAAGACGGTATCGTGACGAAAGATATGGGCGGTACGGCAAGAACCACCAAGGTGGGATCGTATATCGCTGAGCTGGTAAAGAAAGGGTAACTTTTTAAAAAAAGCATTATTTTTCCCGTTCGACAGAATTCCTTTGGCCAGGAAAAAAAATATAAAACACTCTGCGATGAAGGAGGGGACAGTGCCTGTCCCCTCATACGACCCTTGCGCTAAGAGCGATGGTGACGTATTACCTTTTCAGGGTTATCGCATTCGGGAAGTCACGGCGGCGTGAGTGACCCCCCATGAGCGTTACAATTAAAATTATCAAAAAATATCGATGTTAAGAATATAAAATTCAGGATCCGGGTTGCTCTTTATCCTTTTTTAGCGGGAACCCGCTGGCTCTTCTTAAACCTCCAGTATTAATCCCGGATGAGTTTTTTTAAGTCTTTTGGAAGTTCAGGAAATTCTTCATCCTCATCCTCATCTGAACCGCCCGATATAATATACCGGAAATAATTAACCGGACCTTTTGTGGCAGAGGCTGAAGCGGCGGTCTCAGTGCGTTTTTTGGCACCGAAATCCCTGAAGAGATCTTCGGCCTCTGCAACCGCTTCCTCCACCAGCTTCTTCTCGGTTATATCCACGATGGAGCCGACAATTGAAACGGTCTTCCCGTTCTTCACAACCGGAATTTCGTTAACTTCAACCCAGATGATGCGTCCGTCCTTTCCGGCAATCTCAAGCCGGTAGGGCGGTTCACGTCTCCCGGATGAAATTGCCCTGATCGTTCGTTCAAGACCCACGGCATTCACCGGATTATCAGTCAGGTAATCAGTCCACACCCGTTTTCCTGCGTGCTGTCGGCACCCAAAGAGTTTGCGTATTCTCGGACTGACAAATGTCACCACGTGATCAGGATTATGGGAATAGTACATCTGATTCCCGCTCTCAAGCACAAACATAAGCTCGTCATCTTTCTTTTTAATTGCCTTCTGCTCGTGTTTGATTCGGGTAATATCACGACCGGATGCAACGATTGCCAAAACCGTCGTTCCATTTTCAAGAATTGAATGTGCAGACCAGCTGATGCATCGCATTCCTTTTGGTGTATGTATCCACTGTTCAACAGTACAGGAAAAAGGGGGCCGGAAAAGTTTGGTCATCTGCGTGGCGATTACATCGGAATAACGTTCACCGGTCACCGGCATAAAAACGCTGCCGATGAGGTCCTCACGGGTTTTCCCGAGGATATCACAGTACGCAGAATTTACATAAAGAAGACGGCCTTCCGGACTGAACTTGACGATAAGATCCTGCAATGACTCGACAAGGTCCTGATAAAAATTCTCCGTATCTGTTATGATTCCCGCCCCCACCATGCGTTGTCGAACAAGATGTTCCCTTTCATAAAAAAAAGGTAACTCTCTCTTTACTCAGGATCATCTGTTGCAGGACTATTAATGTTGTACGATTTGTGCAAATTCCTGATCTCGTAGATTAGACTGTCGCTGATATCAGTTTCTGATCCTGTGATCCTTTTCGCGGCCGGTGCAGCTGTAGGGTCTGTTCCGGTATCTTCATGATGAAAGCATACCGATCTTTTCCGTACATTACATTACGGAGTGCTCTGAGGGATACGGTGAAACATCCTTCATTGAAAAGATCTAAATTCAGGGCTTTTCCTGATATGGATATCTGAGCAAGACCGCAGGTGGATCCCAGATAGTAATTCCAGTTATGGGTCAGCTCTTCAACCTGGACAAATACCCGGCCAGTAATAGCTCCTGCAAGACCGTCTCTGCGAAGCGCATATCGTAAACCATGGATATGTATCTCGATTACTTCATGCATAACCCCGTCATTGTCAAGTGCCCTGATTCCGGTCCTTTGGAGATATCCTGCCTTTTCCATCATACACGACCACCTTCTGTCGTACTACGGCGTTGGGATTGCGGGTATATAATCCATCAGCCCGGGCGGGGTGAAAGTGAATACAAGGTCCTTCAGGGAGATGGCAGCAGCAATCGGAAATGTCGGACACACTTTCTTTATTATTTTACCCGGTCCATGCATGCATTCAGTACATTCTCGATAAAGGAGAGGGTGCCGGTAATACCTGCAACCGGATGCGGGGCCAGATTCACCCTCCCCCTGAGGGGAGGTGTAAGGCCGACAAAAGCCGCCCTGCCTTCCACAGACCGTTCAAATGATGACCCTATGACGAGATCAGGATTAAACTGCCGGATAAGTGACGTTACACGGGAAAAACCCTGCACGTGCTCACCCGGATAGGAAGAGATGCCTGGTACGTTGCGGGAACCAACATAGAGTATCTCTGCATCAAGGTAATGCTTCAGGGTTCTCGCCGCAAATGTTGCATACGAAAAACCACTGAAAATTATTGCCTGAGGTGGATTAAACCTGCGGAGGTACTTATCACACGCCCTGACAATTCTTTCATCTTCCCGCTCAATTTCTTCGTGAACGGGACTAATATCTGCTTCCGGATACACCATGGCAATTTTCTTAAATGTAGCGCTTATCTCTTCGAAACCGAGCGTGCCCCCCAGCCAGGTACCGACACCACTGGTAAAATCCATGTTTGTTCCCATTGTATACGCAGCAGCATGTTCTACACGCTCAAGCCGGTCCGAGCAAAAAACAGTACCTACTGGTACAGATGCGCTACCCAGCAACCGCACAATTTCCCGTACATTACCGCAGGAAAATGGATCCAAAAGACAAGCACCATCAATATTTATCCCTTCTATCACAGGATCAACCGAAGGTGCAAGAACGGAGAGCGCCTTTTTGTATCCTGTCTCCACATCACCGGAAAAACCCGGACTGTCAACAAGGATCACGTCGTAATCTTTGAGCATCGACCGTACATCCTCACCAAGTATTGCTGGAACGCAGGTCATAATCACAGCAATCTTATTACCCTTCACAGAAAGCCCGTCAAGTACTTCATGAAGTCGCTGCTCAGAACCGAAGATTACCTCGTTCTCCATAATGAAGGTGCCATGGAGAGGCACATGGAGGAGCGTGGCAGGATAAAAGTAGCATCCACTTGACCCATGGATCACCACAGTGATGCCATCAAAACCCCCAAGACACGCCGCAGCTCCGGTCATAGCACATGGCCAGAGTGGATTTTCGCATTCAGGCATGGATAGCACGCCTCCACCTGTGGAGCATCCGCATGACTCCGGTTGTCCCAACGGGGGGTGATATTTCAAGGGGAACCCTGCATCCGTCACGATCTATCGATATATCAATCTCGTCCGCAATTTCGCAGGCCAGCCTGAAGGTATCAGAATCCTTAAGGGCAGGATCAAATGCTATTGAGGTGCCGGTTATATCGTTAAATTCCGTAAGGATCTCTTCCTGCAGGTCTTTTTCCTCTTGAACGGCTCGCAGGTATTTTACACCAGAACTATCTGCAACCGACTTAAGAAAGCCGATTGTCCCTGCAAGTCCAACGGGAAAGGATGGAATAAAAGGAGTGCCGAATCGTTGGTGAAGCCGTTCTCCGACAGGACGCAGATCTTCGTCACGAAGAATGTTGAGCCGTGCTGCACCAAGTCGGGTGATGTCAGTCATTGAGCAGTCACGTACGAACCGCAGATTTACCGATATACCGAGTGCGGCAAGTAACCGGGAAACTTCAGTAAAGTTCTCTTCAACTTCATATTCGAGATTTTTTTCACCGATAATATTCACGCACGAACCCTTTGTGCAGGGTTCAGCGGTATCAGCAAGAGCATTGAGGGCATTATTCACGCCATTCTGGAAAGTACCCCCAAGGAATCCGCCGCTGGGAATTGGGAGAACAGGTATTCCTCGATCCCTGCGACTGATTGCTGCAACATCATCACCAATAGTGTCAACAATGCAGGTCGATAAAACGAAAACCGCGCCGATGTGTCGCTTCGCAACCACGTCAAGAGTCCTTTCGAGTGCCGCTTCACCGCCAAAAATAATATCACTTTCGGATAGTCCTGTTGAGATCAAATCCGGCATGGCGATAAGGTCGTTACCAAATCCCGTTGCATGTAAAAGGGAAAAGTTATGATGGGTGCACCCTTTCGGCCCGTGGATTATGGTAACGGTATCTCGTACATGGGTTGTCACCGAGAGTGCTCCGGTAAGCGTGCACCCCCCGAACCTAGATATATTCAAGGGCAAGGGATTCGAGGTCATCAATTTCAAGGGGAGTCGGGATAGTGAACCTTGTGTTGTTCATAATACGTGCTGCAAGGGACCTGTACTGTGTTGCCTGAGCGGAGTCCGGATCATACTCAAGAACCGTCTTCCTGTTGAGTTCTGCAAGCTGTACAACACGATCCCTGGGAATATACTGTATAAGCGAACTGTTTACCCGCTTTGAAAATTCACTCACGAGCTCTTCTTCGCGGGGCTGGTTCTTTGCATTACAGATAACCCCTGCAAGGCGGCACGTGCTCTTTGTCCTTGAGGAAAGGCGTTTAATGGCTTTACAGATATTATTCGCGGCGTAAAGCGACATCAACTCCCCGGAGGTAACAAGATAGATATCCTGGGCATATCCCTCACGCATGGGCATGGCAAATCCACCACATACGACATCCCCGAGGACATCATAAACAATTACATCTCCCCTGAGTGCTCCGAATTTCTCAAGAAGCTGGAACGTGGCGATAATCCCTCTGCCGGCGCACCCGACACCCGGTTCCGGTCCTCCCGCCTCAACACACCGTACTCCGTTAAAACCGGTATATACTATATCTGAAAGAGAGAGGGCGGCTTCACCCCGGACCCGGACCAGATCCATGACAGTAGGAATGAACGTTCCATGCATCAACATCCGTGTGCTGTCCCGTTTGGGGTCGCATCCAATCTGCATAATATCCAGACCCTGAAGGGAAAGTGCGGCGGACAGGTTTGCCGAGGTGGTTGATTTCCCGATACCTCCCTTACCATACAGGGCTATCTGCTTCATCATCGTACTATGGTCCGGCAATTTATATTAGATCTCCTGATGTTAAGAAAAGTAAAGTTGCGTTACAAATTATAATTTTCAAAAACGGAATTTTTAGTCAGATCCTCTGAATAAAGCCATAAACAGCATTACAACAGGAATCACTTCCAGTCGTCCCAACCACATCACACCGATAAAAATCCATTTTGAAATGATGGGCATATCAGGAGATACATACCCGGTACTGATACCACACGTTGAAAAGGCCGATACCACTTCAAAGGCGATGTCAGTAATGGAGTATGTCGTGATATGGAACTGCAACACCAGAAGGGTAGCAATAAAGATGGTCACTACCGAGAGGATAATGATAAGCATGTTCTTTGCAGCCTCCAGTTCTGCAGTCGCTCTTGGGATTACCCGCCCTTCGATCTTGAAAGGGAGGAGAACCTTCCCGCTGACAAAGAGCCTTCGGAACCACCAGAACAGCGTACGGAAAGCAAGAGCTACCCGGTTTAGTTTGATGCCTCCGGCAGTGCTGCCTGATGCTCCCCCGATAAATGTGAGCAGGGTGAGGAAAAATAGGGTAATGCTTGCCCAGGAGTGAATGTCTGCGTTCTGGAAACCGGTGGTTGTGAGGCTCGATACGGTCATAAAGAGACCCTGTTCAAATGCTGCCATGAATTCGAGGTTCCCGAAAAAAATCAGATCATACGTTATTACCGCTACCCCTATACCGGTAAAGAGAAAGAACAGTTTTACCTGTTCATCCCCAAAAAGGCTCCAGCGCCGGTTTTCCAGGATGAGATAATAGAGTTTAAAAGGCAGAGCACCGGCGATCATAATCGGGATCAGGAGGAGTTGAAGAACGCTATTATTATAATACAGGATACCTCCTTCATGCAGGGTAAACCCGCCGGTTGATACTGCTGCAAAAGCAAGATTGACCGACTCCCATAAAGAGAGCCCGGTGAACAGGATAAGACTGATGGCAAAAAATGTTAATAGTCCGTAAATCTTCCAGAGCGCCCGCCCCGTGGCAATCACACTGGGCATCAGCGGTTCATCTCTTCCCTCGGAACGGAAGATCTTTGAATTTAAAAGACCAGTACTGCTCGTCAATGTGATAATAAATGCAATGATGCCAATGCCCCCGATCCATTGCATATAGGATCGCCAGAACAGGAGAGCATGCGGGGCCGTATCAACCGAACGAATCATCGAAAACGCTGTACCCGTCCATCCCGCCATCCCTTCGAAGAATGCATCTGTAAATCCCATATGCAACCCAAGCATGAACGGTATACCACTGATCATTGCACAGGTCAGCCAGAAAAGCGCCACTGAAGACATCGCAGTAGAGAGCCGTATTCCCCTGCTGGTACGGGGAAGTTTTTTAAAGAGCATTCCCATGATTAAGAATGTGGCAGGGACCGCCAGCCACGGGCAGGATCATATTCCATTCGGAATAAAGAATCGCAACGATGATAGGAACGGCAGCTATCGGTGTGATAAAAGTGAAAATGTCCCCAAGATCAGCAAAAATCGTGGAGATATACTCAAGCCACTGCATCACTAGTGGGTTACCGCTGGTTCTCTATTAGTGTTTGCCTGCGGGAAAAAAGAAAAAGAACGGTTTTACTGCATTTTCATGTTATGCCTTATTTGTCCAGAGTCCGTGGATATTACAGTATGCCCGTACCTTTACACTGGTATCAGCATTACAGAACTCCGTTTCGGGTTTTTCCCCGGGTTTAAAACCCCTGACATATACATTCTCGCCAGTCCTTACGTCAACCCATTCGATATAGTGCTTCTCCTCCATAGGGTGGGGAACGGAGCCGACTTTGACAATGATTCCTTTTTCGGATTTCTCAACTACCGGGACATGTTTCTCCTTACCCTGATCAGCTGTCTTTTCCTGTTGCAGGATCATCGGTTTCCCGCAGCAGACAAGGAGCCCGGCAGAACTATGGACCACCTTGGTTATGTTTCCACACACTTCACATTTGTATACTTCAAACATTTTCGTCATACCAAAACCTCCTTTCCTATACGATGTTACTTTCCCGGTGCTTCTTTAATATATCGTCCGCCAGCCGGTTAAGAGCCTGGAATGTTGTTTCGTCCGGGAGACCCTTCACCATGACAGGTTCAATGAGCTCTACTTTAACATGATCAAGCATTTTTACGATGGTTTCAACTGTCTTCCCGCCCCAGCCGTAGGATCCGATAACCGACGCGAACCGGATTTTGGGTTTGAGCAGATTTGCAAGATAGGTCGCATACACGATCTGAGGGTGGGGACCGAAAAGTACCGTAGGTGTCGCAATAACCACCGTTGCTGAATCCACAAGGGACTTTGCAAGCTCCCCAATATCCGTGCGGGTCAGGTTGAAGGGTTTCACCGTAACCCCCCGGGCAATCAGTGCATCAGTGAGATGTTCCACCATTTTCTGCGTGCTTCCATGCATCGAGACGTATGCGATCACGACTTCATTTTTAACAGCGTCTGATACCCAGTCAGCATATGCATCAAGAATGAACTGCGGTCTCCGGTAGATGGGTCCGTGGCTGGGAGCGATCATTACAAGCGGGAGTGCTTTAACCATCTCCACGTAGCCTTTGATGCTGTTGCGGAATGGCATCATAATCTCTGCATAATACCTTTTTGCAGATTGATAAATCTCAGCTTCGTCACTCACATAGAGGTCGCTTGTTCCCGTATGGGACCCGAAGAGATCGCAGGGAAAGAGAATTCTGTCCTCTCGCAGATAGGTTATCTGGGTCTCCGGCCAGTGTGTCCACGGGGTAAGGAAAAATTCAAGGGTGCGGTCGCCAAGAGACAGGATTTCTTTGTCTTTGATTATCCTGAAACGGTTTGCCGGCAGGTGAAGATGTGCGATAAGAAGGTCTTTGCACTTCTCGTTGGTCACTACAACCGCATCGGGGAAAAATTCCAGAATCATCGGCAGGGAACCCGAATGATCCTGTTCGGCATGGTTGACAACGACATAATCAATCCGGTCGACATTCAGCTTGACAAGGTTTGAGATCAGTTCGTACTCCTTGGTGGGATCGACTGTGTCTACCAGTGCTGTCTTCTCGCTGCCCTTGATAAGATACGAATTATAACTCGTACCGTCCGGGAGCGGAATCAACTCGTCAAAGATCCTCCGGTCAAAATCAATCGCTCCGACCCAATGGATCCCGTGAATAATTTCTCGTGATACCATACTATCAGCTGGTTACTCCTTCCTGAAATTTTTCTTTGATGCACCACAGATCGGACACTGCCAGTCGTCGGGCAGGTCAGAAAATTCTCTCCCGGAACATATGTTCTGCATAGGTTCACCCTTGTTCGGGTCGTATATATGACCACAGATAGCACAGGTATATTTTTCCATCAAATGAACAAACCTCCGGATTTTTTTTGAACCGGTACAGAATAGCGTGGAGATTTGCATTAATCATTTCGATACTTCACTACCCATCTGAAAGACAAAAAGGAATTTATTGGTTCGCATGCTCTCCCACAGGATCTTCCAGATGGTACCGCTCAAGGAAAAACCTGAAGGAATGGTTTTTCTTCCTCGCCGTATCAATGGAGAAGTACTTGAGGATTTCAAACATAAAATCGATGCGGGAATCAAACTTTTTTGGGATGAGATTATTAAAATCCTCCTTGATGAGATCATCGGTGAGGGCAAGTTCGGGAACCTCAAGATCATGCACAGATTCCGGGGTAAGTCCGGCATAGTACCAGCTTTCGATCTCTTTTATAACCACAATGATACTACCTCCATCAATATGGCTGAAGTGTGAGTAAAGGACCTGTTTTTTGTCCCGCACTGATTGTTCGTTATCAATATCCGCAACAAAAATGTAGTCATTTTTCATGAGCCTGATGCTCTTTAAAAAATTATCAACTTTCGTCCGTTTGATGCAGGCATAGGGGATAATCTCTACTGAATCATAAAGACTGATAAAAAGCGGTTTGATAATGCGCCCGAAAAAACGGACATCATCTTCACCTTCAACCAGGATAAAAATGCGGGTTTTCATACTCACAGTCCCAGCAGGTTCTGGACGTAAAGTTCCTCAATTCCGATCTCATTTTCGAGAAATAACTGCACCTCTTCCTTGTCAGC
>WSSedA1B3DRAFT_1000235_pt1 | contig 16006 bp, 17 predicted proteins | sample WetSurSiteA1Bulk_FD_9468 | JGI IMG/M metagenome (IMG submission 9468)
TACTTGTCGAGGAGTGTTAATAATCCGGCGTAGTTGTCTGCTAATGCCACAGTACAACCGGTACACCCACTCAGGTGTGTGTAGCCTACTGTAATCTTATCTGCCACAGGCTTAACCTCCTTTTTTGTTGTTTCCGTTTTTGTTCCCACGTCAGCGGATCTCTGTGGAGCCGCAGCTTTCGGCGGTTCCTCGCTGGCGCTCTTCTTCTTGAAGATACTGTCTAGTAGTCCCATAATCAACTCCAATAGTTTCCAGTATGACCCGGATTGTTTTCGGAATTGCATTCTGAACTTCTTCAGAAATTCCCAGTTCAAACTCCGGGAATGTAACCTTTGCTGGCTGACACCCGATAATCGTCACTTCAATCTGATCCTTGATGCGCTGGAGTGGTTCGGCAAGATCCCATGAATGCGCATCGCGATACGCTCCTGGTGGCAGATCCTCTACATGGAGTTTGGTTATTGTTCCAGGTTCTGCCCCAAAATCAGCAAGATCGACAATAATAAGTTTCCTGGTTACTTCAGGATCGAGCAATGTAAAAATAAAGTGCGGGCCACCAAGGCCTGCATCCACTATCATTACATTGTCGGGAAGCGAGAGATTCTGCATCTCTTCGATTACTGCCGGGCCAAAGCCATCATCGGCAAACAGGGGGTTTCCACATCCTGCTATTACGATCTCCGGATACAGCATCGGGGTTACACTCACTGGATAAGTTTCTGAGCCACTAGCTTGTTGTCCTCATCCAGTACGATCATGTGGGTAGCACATGATACACAGGGGTCATACCCGCGCATGATAACTTCGGCGAGCTGCCAGGGAGCACCCTCAAGTGCCTTGCTGCAGGTAGCGAAGTTCCAGGTGGTCGGGACGAGCATTGAGAAGTACTGGACCTTCCAGTCCTTTACCCGTGCCATGTGGGCATCGCAGCCACGCGGGGCCTCGTTGGTCGCCCAGCCGAGGGATCCGTCACCGTCAGGGATGAAGTCCGCAACGACTTTGCCGTTGGGATTGAGTGCATCGATGCAATCGATCATCTCATAGAAGCAGTCCTGGTATTCCATCTCGCGGGCAACATTCTGCCCCAGTGTACCTTTCTCATCAAATGACTTATAGGTAACAAGACGTGCACGCGGGCCGACTTCAACGGGTTGGCCGTCATACATCGGGATACCTGTACAGGCTTCCATCTGCGGGTTGACCTTTGTTCCGACCTTGGTAGTACCTCCGATCGGGTATCGGGGCTCTTCGAGATCCACGGTCATTTCACCCATGTACCAGTCCCATGGCCGGGCTTCTTTGAATCGGTCAGGATTCCAGCTGGGGCATTCATCAAGGCTTGAACTGCCATAGAATGCGTGAGTCGCAAGGTATCCCTGGTCGTGGAAACCGAGAGTCTTAGGCAGGGCGACCTTCATCCCGCCGACATCCACGAAGTCTCTCTTGTGGTAGGCGCGGATAACTGCAATCATGAACTCTGCCTGCTGGTGGGCAAGCGTAAGTCCTTCCTTGGCGAGGTCATACATCTTAACCTTTGCCTGCTGGGAGCAGTTCCGGTACATACCACCGACCCGGGTGTTGCTCGGGTGGATGGCCTCTCCACCGGAAATCTGGCCGATGGTCTGGCTGATTTCACGGAGCCGTTGGATGCGTTTGGCAACGCTGCGCACCGGCTCTTCGGGTGTGAACGGATTAATCTTGGTCTCAGTGCCCGGGATATAGAAATCGGGCAGAATGAGAATGTCATGCAGTGCAATACTGTGACACCGGTTGGCCAGCTGAAGGATGTGACGGAGCATCAATGCGTCCTTGGGGATCTCGCACTTGATGGATGCTTCCATTGCCTCAGTAGCGGCAATCGTGTGGGCAATCGGACAGATACCACAGACACGGGATGCGATCTTGGGCACCTGCTCCGGGGTTTTTCCGACGGCGAGTTTTTCAACTCCCCTCACCGGGGTAATGGAACACCAGTTACCCGTCTCGATGATGCCTGCGTCGTTGACCTTCAGGACGAGCTTGGAGTGTCCCTCATGTCTTGTGGTCGGGGAAATCTCTACAACTTTCGACAATATTATCGCCTCATTTTATGTTGAGTTGTTCATACAGCTGTACTAAATTTGTTTTTACGTTCTCTCATCTCTAGAGATAATTGAGCGTACAACGTACGTTCGATCTATCTTACACGATGGATTTTATAACCCTTATTATACGTTCTTCAACCGTCAAAAATTCATGAAATTCAGTCAATTTCATGGCAGGTTGACAAAAAGAGGTTGTAACAAAGATATTTGGGAATTATTTATCAATCAATAAATAAAAGTTGGATTTTTTAATACCCCAACAAGGTTGCGGGATAACAATTGTGTAATCTGTTAATTCATTACGATTTTTCACCATTTAATTCATCGAATAACTCTGCAAGTGTTGCCCGTCGCTCGGCATATGCGTCGTGCTGGTGAATGCTCTCCTCGTTTGTCTGTTTAATCGTGACTACCGAATCGCCGGCAAGGTACTCAAATTCAGCAAGAACTTTTTTTGCCATCTCGCGGACACAGTCTTCAACAAACCGTGGATTTTTATGCGCGGCGAGAACTACTGCACTCTCGTCACCCCGCTTCAGTAATTCGTAAATACCTGTACTCATTGACTCTTTCAGGATCCAGATGATCTTTTCAAGATCCACATCCTGGTCATCATCAGTCTCGATGCAAAGAAATCCCCTGCCCCGCTGATTGTGGGTTGCCATGGGGACTTCTTTAAAAAAGGCATCGATCTGGTTCCGTTCTACTCCGAGATTCTGGAGTACATGATCTGCCCGTTCCATCATGATATTCTGGGCACATGGACAGGCTGTCATACCAGTCACTTCTGCACCAATGCTCTTACGTACGATCGGTTGACGGAACGTCCTCCGTGCGACAGCACGGGCATGTACCTTGACAACTTCATGGCAGACGGTATGAGAGACAGGTGTTTCGCGTTTCACCATGAACTCACTNCGCATAAAAACCTCGGTCCGGTCAGCATACTCATGACGGTCGAGAAGTTTTCGTGCAACAACGCTACAGAGCTTTTCGATCTTATTAACATCTCCGTCAATTGCCTGTTGAAGTACTTCATCAATTACCTCAAAGTTTCGGGAGAGATTAGCACCTTTCAGGCTGCCGGGCAGGTCGACGTAGACATCAAAATTTGAGATAAATATGACCGGGCGCTTCTCGTGGCGGTGTACCTCAACAAGTTTTTTTACGTTCTTGACACCAACCCGCGTGAGGTTTATGCGGACGTCAGGAGAAGTTGCCTGGATGTCAGGCAGCTCCCGAGCAAACGTCTGGTCGGCTTTTTCATTTGCTGATATATTTTTAATAAGTCATCGCATCCAGGTATTTATTTCAGGATTGCTTCTTTAGTTTTTTTATATAATATTTATGTGCTTTGTTGCAGATATCAAAGAGAACTATCATGATGGAAAAATACTATGATGCCGATGCGGATATCGGTGTTCTGAAAGGCAAACGCATCGCTGTGATTGGCTACGGCTCACAGGGGCGCGGCCAGTCTCTGAACCTAAAGGACAGCGGGCTTGATGTGGTGATTGGGCTGCGCAAAGGGAAGAGCTGGGACGCAGCAAGCAAGGACGGCATGAAAGTGATGACGGTGGCAGAAGCCACAAAAAAGGCAGATATCATCCAGATCCTTCTTCCCGATGAACACCAGGGCTCGGTCTTCCGTGCAGAAATTTTGCCGTATCTGACCGAAAACAAATGCCTGATGTTCTCCCATGGGTTTAATATACACTTTGGCCAGATCGCACCACCGGCAACGGTCGATGTAATCATGGTTGCGCCGAAAGGGCCTGGTTTCATGGTGCGTCGCCAGTACGAGGAAGGCAAAGGTGTGCCCGCACTAATCGCTGTGCACCAGGATTATACCGGCAATGCACACAGGATTGCGCTTGCCTATGCAAAAGGAATCGGAGCAACACGTGCTGTCGTTCTCGAAACCTCGTTCCGCGAAGAGACCGAGACTGACCTGTTTGGTGAACAGGCTGTCCTTTGCGGGGGTATGACATCATTAATCAAAGCAGGATTTGAGACCCTTGTTAATGCCGGCTATTCCCCGGAGATGGCATATCTCGAAGTTCTTCATGAGACAAAACTCATTGTTGACCTGATCTACGAAGGAGGGCTGACAAATATGCGCAAATATATCAGCAACACTGCGCAGTATGGGGATCTCACCCGGGGACCCCGTGTCATCGGTGAGGAAAGTTACATCGCGATGGAAGAGATCCTTGAGGAAATCCAGAGCGGTAAATTTGCACGGGAATGGATGCTCGAAAATATGGTGAACAGACCGGTATTTAATGCGCTCACTGCAGCAGATGAGGAGCATCTGATTGAAGAAGTAGGCAGGGAAGTACGCGCGATGATGCCCCAGTTTAAGAAAATCGAGGAGAAGAAACCCGTGAAAATTGCATCAAAAAAGGCACAAAAAGCAACGGTTAGAAAGAAATAACTAAAAAATTTTCTGTTATCTTTTTTTTATGAGAATGCCCATACATATGTGACATGAAGATCTGCATCATCTATCATAGCGAGACTGGATACACACGCCGCGTTGCCCAGCATATTGCTTCTGCATTTGATGCACAGCTGATAGAAGTTACTGACACCGTTTCTTATAACCGGCTCACCCGGTTCCTTGTTCTTTGCAAAATGGCAAACCGCGAGGAAAAGACGGTAATCGAACCTGCATCTGTAGATATTTCAGATTTTGATCTGGTTGTATTCGGATCACCGGTCTGGGCATTCAAACCAACACCGGTGATACATGCGGCAATTGACGGGCTGAAAGGATGCATGGGTTAACCTTCTGTTGCGTTTTCAACTCACGGTGGCAGACCTGGACAGACAGAAAAGACATTTAAAAAATGGATTGGAGAACGGGGTATGGTCCCTGTTGCAATTACAAATATCCATCAAAACGATATAGAAAATCAGAAAAAGACAAACGAATTAGTTGCGCTGGTTAAGGCTCCAATAAAAGTTTAATTTTTTTAAAAACAGAAATCCTAACAGAAATAATCAACAATATTTTTGAAAAACTTCATATTCAATGATTCATGTGGAATTTTTTTCCCTTCACGTTTCAGGCTCTCTTTCTGGTTGGGCCAGTCATATAAATTGGTGAAATTCATCGCCCGTTCCGGATGTGGCATTAATCCAAGTACTTTTCCATCTTCAGAAGTTATACCTGCAATATCTTCTATCGAACCATTGGGATTATCTGGATATTCTCCGCTTGCGGGGCTCATGTCATGGTGACAGTACTTGAAGGTTATCATATTCTTTGTTTTAAGGTGTTCAAGTATGTCAGGCTGACAGAAAAAATTCCCCTCCCCATGGGAAACCGGGCAGTAAAGTTTTTCGATACCATGGGTCCAGAGATTATCGGATACGGGTTTCAGAGTGACAAAACGACATTCAAGTACACCTCTCCGGTTGGGCATAAGAGCAATCTCACGATCATATTTTTTATCAAACGCAGGTATGAGTCCAAGGTTGGCAAGAATCTGGAACCCGTTGCATATTCCCAATATAAGAGTATCGCATTCTAAAAATCTCTCCACGTCATGCCATAGGTTGTTTCTAACCCTGTTTGCATACGCGTTTCCGGCGCCGGTATCGTCACCATAAGAAAAACCGCCGGGAAAGATGAGTAAACGATAATCGGACAACCTTATTCTTCCCGCTATCAGGTCATTTATGTGGACGATATCAGAACTCATCCCGGCCCGGATGAATGCTTCCTGTGTCTCCATTTCTGAGTTGATCCCGTAACCACTCATGATAATGGCCTTTTCATGAGTTTTTACAAGATATGGTACGGCTGTTCCTCCAGCCCGACCTGAATGGCTTTTTGCCATATTGCGTTTGGTCATAATTTTAATACCCCAGGAATGGTGATTTGTAGGCAGTTTCAAGTTCCTTTACAGGAAGGTCAATAATGGTTTTTTGTGCTGTAATCCGTAAATTCGTGCCACAAACGGTTCCCAGCATCATTGCATCATCACCCATGATATCTTCAAAATCCCTCCGGGTATCCGGGGAAACCGTAACAACAAATCTCCCAAGAGACTCGGAGAACAGGAAATAATCAGGACGTAAACCAGAGGGGATGGTGAGTTCCATGCCAATCTGGCCTGCAATAGCGACCTTTGCAAGCGCTATCCCAAGCCCTCCATGATTGATGGGGTATGCAGATGCCAAAATCTCTTTTGTTATTGCAGCTGTCAGTTTTTTATACCGTATCAAGGCTTTTTTGGAGTTCAATTTCGGGACTATATTTCCTGTGCTTCCTAAAAAGGCGAAATATTCAGATCCCCCCAGTTCCGGAAATGTTTCTCCAATAACATACACATAATCGCCATCAAATTTGGTATCAATCGAAATTGCCTTTGTTACATCATCATGAATTCCTATCGACGAGATAAGGAGTGTCGGGGGTACAGAGATTCTGATCGGAGAATTATTGGAATCAAACCCGGAAAAATCATTGAACATACTGTCTTTTCCTGATATGAACGGCGTCCCGAATGCAGTGGCAAAATCGTAACAACCACGAGCTGCCTGCTTCAGCTGCCAAAGTCGCTCCGGTTCATCGGATGAACACCAGCAGAAATTATCCAGAAGAGCGATTTTATCCAGGGATATGCCTATTGCGACGAGACCCCTTATGGCAGTGTCAATTGCCGCTGCCGCCATGAGATACGGATCGATCTCAGAATACAATGGAAATATTCCCTGTGATAACCCGACCCCCTTTTCAGAATCGAGCACAACTTTGGTTAATGTTGCAGGGGCCTGCACACGTCCCTTCCCCTGGACTGGTCCAAGGACGTGACCTCCCTGCACGGTATGATCATACTGGGTCGAGATAAATTCCTTTGAGCAGATATTTTTCCTCTGGAGCATAGAAAGGATCGTCTGGTCAAGCCGGGTCGGGCAAGTGATATCGGGTTCCGGGAACAATTTGTGCGTATGAGTGGTTTTCAGATGCTTCTTTGGCAAGCCGTCATGGAGGAAATCCAGGTCAATATCCATGACAATATCCCCATAGTATTCAACCAAGCACCTCCCGCTGTCCGAAAATTCACCTATCACAGTTGCCTCGACTTCACGTCTCTGGGCCAGGTTCATGAACTCGTCAATTTTCTCTTTCGGGATTGCAAGTGTCATTCGCTCCTGAGATTCAGAGATCCAGATCTCCCAGGGCGCCATTCCGTGATATTTTAACGGGACCCGGTCAAGGATAACATGGCAGCCATTGCACTCTTTTGCCATCTCTGCAACAGAGCAGGAAATCCCCCCTGCCCCATTATCTGTAATACTGCGGTATAGTCCGAGATCCCTGGCTTCCTTAACGATAACATCGGATAACTTTTTCTGGGTAATCGGGTCTCCGATCTGGACGGCAGTCACCGGACTTGCCGGGTCCAGGGCTTCTGAGGAAAATGTGGCACCATGGATGCCATCTTTTCCCACACGCCCTCCAGCCATCACAATAAGGTCGCCGGGCTCTGCCCGTTTTTCAAAGAGTTTCGTATCTTTGTGTCTTAGCGGCATCACACCGACAGTGCCTGCAAATACGAGTGGTTTACCAGTATAACGGTCATTAAAATAGCACCAACCCTGTGGTGTAGGAATCCCCGAACAGTTGCCACCGACGCCCACGCCCCTTACTACCCCGTCAAGGATCTGACGGGGAGAAAGGACCGGGTTTGTTTTGTTTTTATCCCGGTAAAGCCCCGGATTGGATTCAGGGTTCCCGACACAATACCCATAATAATTTAAACACGGTTTTGCCCCGAGACCAAAACCGATCGTGTCACGGTTTACTCCGACAATCCCGGTCAGAGCCCCACCAAAAGGATCCAGAGCTGAGGGAGAGTTGTGGGTCTCAACTTTATGGGTGACTATGTATTTTTCGTCAAAGATTATTGCTCCGGAGTTGTCGGTAAATACTGATACACAGATGTCTTTTTTGCCATTTTCTGCACGGATTTTGTTCGTTGCCCCCTGGATATATGTTTTATAGAGTCCTTTTGGGACATCATCATCCATTGGTGATGCAAAGATTGTATGTTTGCAATGCTCGCTCCATGTCTGGGCGAGCGACTCGAGTTCTACATCTGTAGGATTCCTTCCTTTTTTTAGGAAATATTCACGTATAGTCAGAAGCTGGGGTAAGTCGAGTGCGAGAGGACCTCTTCGTTGTCCGGTTACAAAATCCGGAATCCCCTCTTTTCCCAGCCGGGCAAGATCCCTGTCATCCAAGTCAAGATCGACTTCTTCTGCGGCCGGGAGTTCATGTAAGCGAACAGACGGGACATACGGATCCATCCCAAGGTTTTTGTATTCTTTAAATGTCCTGATATGAACCCGATTTATCAGAGGATTTGAAAGCGTAGCCATTAATTTCTGTAAGGAATCCTCTGAAAGGTTCCCGCACACAAAAAAAAGGAAAGAGCTATATACGGATTCTCCTTCTTTAAACCTGATTGAGTAATAATCCTCGATGGTTTGTTTAGCCGTTGTACCAATATTATCAGTAACCCCGGGAAGAAATCCTACTTCTATAGCATAATCAAAAACAGCAACTGTTGCGGTGTCTACAGAATATTCCTGAACAACCGGGTTAATGAGTTGTGAACCAATCCGGCAAAGTTCATCTTTGGAAAAATCTTTTGAACTTGTAACAATAGTATAAACATCAATGAGATGCAGTTTATCGACGGGAATACCTAAAGAGCGGATCCTGTCGGTCCTGGATGTTAATCTCGGATCCTGCTTATAGTGAACTTCTATCCGGTGGATAAAAGAAGTCATGATTATTGGTTACACGTGTAATTACAAAATATCTGTTATACTGAGTTGTAACTGAGATCTGGTTTTGCCTATTGGCATCGAATTTCTATCTATCCCTTTTATTCCTCCGGATGTTGGGAAAGCCTTTTGGCGGGATGGTGCAATTATATTATACAACTATGACGGATTCATATGAAAATCTCCTCAAACAGGCATATTCCAATATCACTGAAAAAACAGAATCCTCGGAGCGTTTTATAGTTCCTGAGGCGAAGGCATACGTTGAGGGAAAGACAACGGTTCTGGAAAATTTTGCTGAAATTGCGAGTAAGGTCCGCCGTGAACAAGAACATCTGATGAAATTCCTGCTGGGAGAGCTGGGAACCTCTGGAAAAATCGACGGAAACCGTGCGATTTTTAACGGAAAATTTGAGATAATGCTCATTAAAAATATAATAAAGAGTTATGTTGAGGATTACGTGATATGCTCTGAATGCGGGAAGCCAGATACACGGCTTGTAAAAGACGATCGTGTCATGTTGCTCCGCTGCGATGCCTGTGGAAGTCACCGCCCGGTAAGAAAGAGAAAGGCTCGCACTGAACCAGTGTCCGAGAACCTCGAAGAGGGCACTATCATGGATGTGGAGATCCAGTCCATCTCGAAACGCGGAGACGGAGTCGTGAAGATGGGACGTTACATCATGTATGTGGCAAATGCAAAGCCCGGGCAGAAGGTTAGGATCAAGATCTCCCGTATTTCCGGGTCGATCGTGTTTACCGAACGGGCAACAGAAGAGTGAATCTGCAACCGGAGTAATTTCTTTCTCTTTCTCATCCCGTTTTTTCATCAATTCCAGATTGCTAAAATGACAATTGCGTAGTTGATAGGGTACATGGTTTGCCTCTGTAGGGGGGCAAAAAAGGAATTATCCGAAATTGAAATTCTGAGTTGTCGGACCTGATATTTTTGTGATGATCAGCTCATAACTGAACGGGGGTGTCCCATCATAAATCGGATCGTAACTCATCCATCGGCCGTCAACCACATAGGATAACGGTCCGACGTCGTCAACAGTAAATTCCCTCGTGACATCTGTAGCTTTCTCAAGGACCATGGATGCATCCACCAGCCCCCATTGAACATTTTTTGAATAGGATTCATAGTGAGGCGCCAATCCCTGCAATTGCAATGCCTGTTCTGAATTAACAGCATACCCAAGAACAGGTTTCTCTGACTTTAGTGTGATTCTGAATTTGTCATTTGGGTAAAGGAACTTGTATCCCAGAGTCTTGAAATCGTATGTCTGAAATGTGGTTGTAGTCAGCATCCCTTTTTCATGCAGTATTTCTTTTTCTGTGTCTGTCGTGACCGGTATCGATGTTACTATTATTGTTGTAACAGATGAAGCAATTGTACTCGTTGGGGTTGTTGTGACTGTTGGAGGAAAGGATGTCGGGACTATTGTAGTTGGTGGTTGTGTCTGGACAGGTGCAGGAGCAGGAGGCGATACACAACCGGCAGTAAAGATTGCTGCAACCAAAAACATAATAGAAATAATCAGCGTTCTGGTTCCTTTCATATAATGTAAGCCTCTTTTTCCTTTAGCTAAATAACTGTTCTTAAACCACCAGCGGGTAACTTCAGCATTTATAGAGTCGCAGAAAAAAAATGGTTTTCATTACTCATAAGTGGGAAAAAAATTCGCATATGATAAACACAGGTTTCTTGGTTTCGATCGGAGAAACGGGTCGACAGCAGGAAAAAAATATAAAAAGGTGAATTTGTGTCAAATCAAAAAGTTCCGATAACAGATATTTGAAGAAAGCGGTTTGTTATAAAAAAGAATATACTATCTGGATTTTATCAGCTCAATGTTTTTTTAAATCTTTAATGAGCTCGTTGCAATGACTGGAAATACGTTTGCACGCCTTTTTGATGATAGGAAGGGGATTTTTCTTTCCTTTTGTGGTAACGAGGAGTTCCGGGTCTGAGAACTGGAACTCAATTACATACCGTGCAACATCAACGTCAGGATCTCTTAAAATTTCCTCTACAAGGGCATTCATGAATGTATGCCCCTCCCCTTGAATGCTTAGCCGTGCCTTGTCCTTTTCGAGCTCGAGAACTTTTACAATCATGCACCTATGTTTGGGCACCTGAAAACTATTAAGGTATGGGTGATACGGTTCTTCAGAATCCGTTTTTTAAAAATTGCAGGTTATTTGAGNGATCAAATGAATCAGGTAAATTCAAATGTGTCTCTGTCATTTCCGAGATGAGGGAGATCCCACGGCATAAGATGGCTCAAGTGGACGCAACGATACTCTTTTGGAGAGAGATTTGCGGCAAGTGTGCAGGCATCGAGGTAATTCATATGCTTGTGTATCCTGATATCGGATGGTACGAATGCATCAAGGAGCAGAAGGTCCAGGTTGTTGAGAAGGTCAAGGCTTTTTTTCGGGATATCAATGTTTGTGTCTGAGGTAAATGCTACCCGGGACTCTTCAGTTTCAAACAATATCCCACAGGTAAATGCAGGGGGGTGTTTTACCATAAACAGTGTGATCGTCATACCGAAAATATCGAAGGGTTCGTATGGTTGAATCGCACCTTTATCAAACGTAAGGAACCTGAAAAGATCGGCACAGTAGTCGAGGACAGGGGGAGCTGCAAATACCGGGGGGATCTTCTGAACACGGTAAAACTCCCCAAAACCGATAAAATGATCATAATGCCCGTGAGTCCATAAAACGGCATCAATGTGAGGTGAGCCATTCAGGAGAAGCTGCTGCCGAAGATCCGGTGATGAATCAACGAGAATGTGTTTTCCTGCATTCTCAACAAGAAGTGATGTTCTTAGGCGCATCGAACCGATATTCTTTGCGTGTGTACACTGGGGGCAGTCACAACCCACCTTGGGTGTTCCTATTGCATCGCCGGTTCCAAGGAGAGTGATCTTCATGTTATAACCAGTTCAGGTGCCGGATTGCATTCCGGTTTTTCACCATATGGATACCTTTCTCGATATCTTCCGGTCCGATACTCTTCCGGTTTTCCATGAGGGAAGAAAGAATTGCTTCTTTTACAAGCATTCGAAGATCAGAACCTGAGAATCCGTCTGTCTGGGATGCCAGCTGCTGATAATCAAGTTTGCAAGGGATAGAGGAGGTCACCTTCATCAAGATGTTCTTTCTCATCTCTTCATTAGGAAGCGAGAATTCAACTACCTCGTCAAATCTTCGCCATGCTGCCTCATCGAGCAGCTGCGGATGATTTGTCGCGCCGATTAGAAGTACATTATTTTTTACCAGGTTAATCTTGTCAATGTTTTTTAACAGGGAATTGACTGCGCGTTTCATAGCCCCGTGATCATCAGCGACACGGCTCTTTGCAATGAAATCGAATTCATCAATAAAAAGAATCGATGGTGCGAGTTTTTTTGCCAATTCAAAAATGCGGTCGATATTTTTGGAAGTTTCCCCGAGATACTGGGAGGTAATCATCGAGACCCTCACTTCAAGAACCGGCATATGCATGGTCCTGGACATGGCAAGTGCTACTGAAGTCTTGCCTGTTCCAGGTGGACCCACAAACAGAAGTTTTCCTACCTCATGGATCCTGTGAAGACGCAGGAATTCCCGGTTTTTGATCGCGAGTTGTATCTTTTTGATAATCGCGAGCTGTTCCGGTGTACAGACAATGTCGTCCATCTGCTGCTCAACTTCTTCTGGTGCTAGAACAATGACAAGGTCAAGAGCTCCCCGGAGTTTTTCATCCTCTCCAATCAATTTTGAAATTCGTGTATCAAGGTAAGTTTTGGTGTCCTCATAGGGTGGATTTGCTTCACGGACGGCTTTGTGAGTGATCCCTGTCGAATCAATATTCTCAAAGTAGAAAGCGAGAGCCGGATTTTTCTCAATTATTGATTTCCCCCCTTGCTTGAGGAACCACAGAGCTGCCGGCTCAAGCGCGGTAATACGGAGGCGCTGCCCGAATTCTTCATAGGCAACAAATGGATTGGATGATAGTTTCAGGTGAGCATCAGCAATAGCAAGTGAGCGCTTGATCAATCCATCGCTTACATAGACCGGCCGTTTGATATCTGACGATGAGGAGCTTGAAAATATCTCGCGGCAGATTGGGGTCAGATCATTGATATCAAGCTGGTGGTTCTGGTTGAATATTTCAGCGGTCAGAACGACTTCCATTATTCGAAGGATTTCAGAATCTCCAGACATGGCAGTAACCTTAACTATTCATTTCCTGAATGAATAAGGCTATCTCATCGTGTCGTCACTATACAACCATCGCCAGTAACGATAACGGTGTGTTCATGTTGGGAAACAAGAGACCCCGGGATATCAGAAAGTACTGGATAAACATGCAGTACCTGCGACCTGACAAGAGCGGGGAGAGTGATATCCAGTTTTTTTTCGTTGAGCCATCTCCTTGCAAATGGCAATCCATGTCTATCCTTAACCTTTTTCAGGATAGTCCGTGCTGCAGGAATCCTGACCGGTTTTTGTGAAACCTGCGAATAAATCTCCCTGCGGGTTTTTTCACCCACATGCCCGCTGCCCGTTGTTGCGAAGGGTTCTATGGCAAAAACCATTCCTTCCTCTAAAATGNCCCCGCCGCTAATCCCGACATTAGGAATGGTGGGTTGACGGTGGAGAATATATCGATCAAGTCCGTGTCCGGTAAGATTTGATATTGGACGGTAACCACGAATCTCTATCTCCTTCTGGATTGCTGATCCCAGTTCTCCTGCAGTGGCCCCGGGACATACCAATTTCAATGCAGATTCGAGTGCCTGTTCGGATGCCTCAAGGAGAAGTGCGTTGCTCCCGAGATCAATCGTAGTAGCAGTATCGGCAATATACCCGTCCAGCTGTACACCAAGATCCAGTTTTGCTACATCACCTTTGGTAAAAACCCGTTCATCCCCTGGTGATGCTGTATCGTGGGCGGCATCTTCATTTAAGGAAAGATTGAGAGGAAACGCAAGTTCTGCCCCCTCTTCTTTGACCTGCTGCTCAATTGATTCAACAAGGTCAAGGTAAGAAGCACCGACACGGATCCTCAGTGAACTACTGTGAAGAATTTTTGCAGCAAGAACTCCTGCATCCCGGTATTTTTCGAATATATCATCTTTCATACAATCAGTTCCTCAGAAAATGTCGTGAAGTTGTTAAATCCCCTGGCAGTGACTGCTCCAATATCTTCAAGACGGACACCTCCAATACCAGGATAATAAAGTCCCGGCTCAATAGTGATCACATTTCTGCTCTCAAGCGCTTTTCCTGCGGGTCCTATAGTGGGCAACTCATGCACCTGGAGCCCCACTCCATGCCCAAGATTGTGAATAAAACCGCGGGTATCGGTCTCGTACCCCCGTTCATTAAAAAAGTCAACAACTGCCTGATGAATATCAGCTCCCGACACTCCTGCCTTCACACGGCTGATACCCAGCTTTTTTGCTTCGCGGAGTGCATTATACATTTCCCTGATATCTTTGGAAGGTTCTCCTTTGACAACCGTGCGGGTCATATCTGCATAATATCCTGATTTCTCGTCAACAGGAAAGAGGTCAATTACGATAGGTTCGTCTGATTTAAGCGGTCCGCTCCCGCTCATATGTGGTATTGCGGTATCCTTGCCGCATGAAACAATAGTATCCACTGCGCTGCATCCATGTTCCAGCAGCAGGCTGTGCATCGAGAATTTCACTTTTTCTGATGTCAAGGGTTTTTGATCGAGATAGAGAATGCCTTTTTTTACTGAAGAACTCCTGATGAGTGAGATCGCACGGTCCATTGCTTTTTCCGTTACTTTCTGCACATTATTCATAAGAATGAGCTCAATTTTACTTTTTTTTGCACGCATCGACTGGATGGTTCCCCCGTCAACCACAACGGTACAATATTCACTCATCGCATTTGCGAGTGCGATCGGGAAATTAGGAGGCACGAGAATTTTCTTGCCAACCTGACCGGCAATCATCTTCGCTGTTGCCCGGTACGAATCCTTTTCAGTTTTCATTATTTCCGGAAGTCCTGCCTGGGTTCTTGTCATAACAGTCGCAGTCGCTTCACGAGATGCGCGCCCGGTTTCCATCTGTGAAACGATAATCACGCCGGGTTCTCCAGGTTTTTTAAAAAAAACGAAGGGATCACTTGTAGTAAAATGTGTCAGATACTTCATATCGGTATCACGCGATGAAGCGTAGATTACATAGGCATCAGCACCACTCTTTCTGATCGCTTTTGAAAGGGAATCCATCTATTATAATGTGTGCAGTAAAACGTCAAGTACTTTTATTTTAGAGTTGATGTACGAGTGATGGATGAATCCTGTAAAGAAAAATTCAAGATGAAATTTTATCTTCTAGCTGTGCAACTTAATGCAATTATTCTTATTTTTGCAGTCGGGGTTATGTTGTTATTTATTGGCCCTGTGCAATACAGAATACCCATTTTTATTATAACACTTCTCATTACACTTGTGCTCTCCATTTATTTTGTAAAAAAATACAAAGAGACAAAGGCATGGCTTGATGAGCATGGAGACAAAGGTAAAGATACCTAGTTCTCGTTATGTGGGCTTAGGGAGATGGTATGTTAAAGAAAATGAAGGATGAAATTGAACTTTTAAGCCGGCATATCCAAGTGGCAATGGCGGTGACAGATTACCAGCCGATTGGCATAATGAAGCTATCAGAGCTCCTTGATCTGCCTTCTCACCGGATCCGGTACTCCCTTCATGTGCTCGAACAATTAGGTTATATCCGCGCATCACCTGAGGGGGCTGTTGCGACCCCCCTGACTGAAGAATTATTTGCGCATCTTAATGAGGATCTGGACGATCTTATCCGCTTGCTGGAAATGATGAAGCGCCAATAATGCCATCGAAACTCCTAATTCTTTTAAAACAATACTGATCTTTTTCGACCTCTTAAGAGAGGAACAATCATCCATAGTTACCTTTAAAAGCGCTCACAAAGAATCTAATAAGGCGCATTGATTAGTGCCTCCCTAACTCAGTTGGTAGAGTGTCGGACTGTTAATCCGAATGTCACAGGTTCGAGCCCTGTGGGGGGCGTTTTTGGGCCCGTAGCTCAGTCCGGTTAGAG
>WSSedA1B3DRAFT_1000236_pt1 | contig 15980 bp, 14 predicted proteins | sample WetSurSiteA1Bulk_FD_9468 | JGI IMG/M metagenome (IMG submission 9468)
TTCAAGATGGAGCCACCATAAGACGCGTCGTTTAGCCGACGCGTATCCGGACTTCCAGTCCGTAACTCAAACCCACCAGCTTTTAGCTGGTGGTTGTTTAGTATTCTCTGCACAAAAATTCCATAAAAACTCCTTAGCCTCATCATTGGCTCTGCACATTGTCCAGTCACACTAGAGACATGGACACTTTACTTAAATCACTTATGCCTAGGCAGCTTTCCGCGTACCAATTATTAATTGGTACGGGAATGCTTTTAATGGCTATCGAACCTATACATTGGCTGGTTAATAGCTGGTCTGATCCTGCGCTTGATTCACAAGGTGGTTGGGTGTTTCTGCTGTGTGCGGGGTTGTTTGTCTGGAGCGTATCCAGCGACACCGCTACCAGTCCTTTAAAACACACCAATCATAAAAAAGCCGTGTTGTTGTTAGTAGGCACGGCTTTTATACGCGCCATTGGACAGGTTTTTGCGGTCAATGTGTTAGGTGCGGTGGCGTTAGCGGTGGATGTGTACGCGCTGGCTTTATTGGCTGATTTGGCGAGTCGTAAAAACGCGCTGTCAGCGGGTTGGTTGGCGGTGTTGTTTGCGTTTTCTTTGCCGATAGAACGAATTTTGCAACGCCTGATTGGTTTTGGTTTGCAGCATTTATCAGCCGATGGCGCGTGCTGGGTGTTGCAAGGCGTATTTGCCAATGTGCAGTGTGCAGGCATACGGTTGTTATTGGCGGGGCGTGATGTGCTGGTGGATTTGCCTTGTTCTGGCGTACGCAGTATCACGCTGTTGTGTTTGCTGTATGCCACGCTGATGTGTGTATTTAGACCTCGCTTATTAAGAGGGCTGTTGTTAGGCGTGATGACCTTAGCGAGTGCGTTGCTGGCTAATGTGTTGCGGATTAGTTTTCTGGCGACATTTATTGCTTATCCAGAAAAAATCGGCGGCATTAATGTGATGATGCAGCCAACTCATGATTTGATTGGGCTGTTTTGTTTGTTGGTGGCGGCGTTGCCGTTGGTGTTTGTTTCATCGTTGCCACACTCTGGCGTGGTAACGCATCCTGCCACACTCCAGCGTGGCGAGACAGGACGCTGGAGCGTCCACCACTGCATTCCCACGCTGGAGCGTGGGAACGATAAGTTGATTGCTTTCGGCTTTCTAATCCTCGCCGCCATCATCGTCTCTTTACCCCGTCAACCCTTAGATGTATCCGATAACCGCAGCGCATTAAATCTGCCTGCTTATCTCAATGGTCAATACGGGCAAGCCGTAGAACTTAGCCAACAAGAACAAGCCTACTTCACGCAATACGGCGGCTCTGCATTAAAAATGCGTTATGGCAATGCCAGCGCGTTGTTAATTCGTACCAACTCACCGCTACGCCATTTACATACACCCGATGATTGTCTGCGCGGCTTAGGTTTCAGCGTTGAATACCAAGGCGTGCAGTATCAACCCTTACCGACCGTTATTTATTTAGCAACCGCCAAAGACGGTTCTCAATGGCGCGTTGCCGTGACTTTTTATTCCGAACAACACGAATTTACCACCAATGTATCCGAAGTGGTGTGGCGTTGGTTGCAACAGCCACAGCGTACTTGGTACGCCTTACAACGTATTACCCCTGTTTATATCACCGACTCTAAAGCCAAACAATGGGATAACGCCCTGTTTGCCGCTTTGGATTTACACTCTTAAGGAGAGCCGTCATGTTAAATCTTATTAAATACACCGCTGGCTTGCTGTTACTACTGTTGAGCTGTTCCGTTTGGGCTGGTCAAGACATGGGTGGCACAATAGTAGCCACGCTTGCCGATGGTAAAAAAGTCAATTTTCCATTACTGAAAGCCGACATCGCCGCGAAAATAAAAGGCGATTTAGTCACGGTGACGGTGAAACAAACCTTTACCAATCCCAGCGATAAGCCATTACACGCCACTTATTTATTCCCGCTCAATCAAAATGCCGCTGTGCATGAGATGGTGATGGAAGTCGGTGATGAGCGTGTACAAGCACAAATTAAACGCATTGAAGAAGCCAAAGCCACCTTTGAACAAGCCAAGCAAGAAGGCAAAGCCGCTTCGTTGTTGGTTGAACATCGTCCCAATATGTTCACCCAAGATATTGCTAACCTCATGCCTAATTTACCTGTTCAAGTCACGCTGACCTATATTCAAACCCTGCCTAAAGTCGATGGACAATATGAATTGGTGTTGCCACTCATAGTTGGGCCGCGTTATCAACCTGCGGGTGCAGGCGTTCCACCGACACCTGCCGCTGAGGTGAACAGCACAACCAAACTGGGACAATGGGAAGTAGAAAAACTGCCCGTTTATCCCGAAGTGGCAGGTTTAAACAGCCCAGACATTATTGATAAAGACCGCGTCTCTATCAGCGTTGACTTGGATGCAGGGTTGCCGATTACTGAACTCAGCAGTAAAACCCACGCCATTAAAGAAGACAAACTCTCCGCCACACAACGCGTGATTCATTTAGCCGAAGGCAAAACGATTGATAACAAAGATTTTGTGTTGCGTTACAGCTTAAGCGGTAGCGCGACACAAGCGGGTTTACTTGCTCATCAAGACGAACGCGGCGGTTTTTTCAGTTTACAAATTGAACCTCCTGCTCTGCCCGCAGTGAAAGATATTGCGGCACGCGAAATGGTGTTTGTGCTGGATACTTCTGGCTCTATGGACGGTGAACCCATTGCCGCCAGCAAACAATTTATGCTGCACGCGCTGCATAATCTGCATCCTAACGACACGTTTCGCATTATTCACTTTAGCAATAATGCCGAAGAATTTACCGCTGAACCTGTCGCCGCCACCGCTGACAATATTAAACGCGGCTTGGACTATGTGGAGCATTTAACAGCCGATGGTGGCACGAACGCGCCCAATGCCATTAATCAAGCCTTTGGTAAACCCGCTAAAGACAACACCTTGCGCATCGTCGTGTTTTTAACCGATGGTTATATCGGCAATGAATCCAACGTGTTGAAGATGATTAATGAAAAAATCGGCACAGCCAGAATCTACGCGCTGGGCGTGGGTACATCGGTGAATCGGTTTTTATTGGAAGAAATGGCAAACAACGGACGCGGTTTTGCACGCTTCATAGACCCCACTGAAAAAGCCGATGATGTCGCCATTCAATTAGCCAGTAAATTAGAAAGCCCCGTCTTAACTGACATCAGCATTGATTGGGGCGACTTACCCGTTAGCGACATCACACCTGCCAAAATCAGCGATTTATTTGCAGGCGGCGCGTTACGCATACAAGGTAAATACACGCAATCTGGACAGCACACCATTAAAGTCAACGGCTTGATTAATGGACGCAAAGCGCAGTTACCCATCACGATTAATCTACCCGCCAGTTCAGATGATAAAAACAATCCGATTCCCGTGATTTGGGCGCGTTCACAAATCGCGGACATGATGCGCTTGATTAATACGCCGTCACATTTACGCACAATCGCCACGAACGATACCGAGTTAAAAAATAAAGTCACCGACTTGGGCTTAAACTTCGCGCTGACTACACAATGGACTTCATTTGTCGCGGTGTCTGAAAAAATCGTCAATGCTCATCCAGAACAAGCCGAACACAGCAACGTGCCGTTGCCGATGGTAAAAGGTGTCACTGACAAAGCCTACGGTGATGCACAAACTGCCGCCGCACCCATTGTCGCCGCCGCGCAACCCATGACGCTGGCGCAAAATTTTTCAGGTGGCGCAGCACCTGAACCGTCTACTGTTGCAGGTTTAATCATGGTGTCATTAATGGGCGCGTGGACTGTGTATCGCCGCCGTCAACTGGAGCAAGCTCATGTCTAAAGCTGGCATTGCTGTTAAAGTGGGGTTGTGTGTGTTGCTGGTCGCTATTGCCGATGGCTTGTTTTATAAACAGCCTGTCGGCTGGACGGCAGGCTTGTATGCAGGTTTATTGCTCGCGGTGTTAATTGGATTAAATAAACACCTGTTACAAAGCACAGCCAGTAAACTCATCGCTTTTTCTAGCGCGACACTGATAGGTTCTCTGATTGAAGCTCCGCACAGTTTAACCGTCGGCTTATTCAGTTTAGGCATTATCACCCTGTTGATTTTACAAAAACGCAAACGCTTATCCTGCGCCTTGTTCTGGTTGAAAGATGTTAGCGGCTTTTTTACGCAAGGCGCGAATCAATGGCATAAAGATATTCATAAAATAAGTCGGGCAAGAAAACGCAAAGCAGGACATAAAATCCAATTCAGCTATGCGGTCATTCCTGTTTGTCTCACCTTAACGTTTGGCTTTTTGTTTGCAGAGGCGAATCCGATTATTGCGCAAGTCTTGGCTGGTATTGACTGGGATTTATTGCTTCGCTTGCTGTCGGTGTGGCGGTGGTTGCTTTGGTTTGTTACGGCGGTCATCATCTGGGCATTATTACGCCCAAGGTTTATGCCCAGCAACACACTTGCAGCCAGTACACGTTTAGATTTAGACCGTTGGTTTAATCAGCAAACCATTGTTTTATCCTTGCTGCTGTTCAATGGCATTTTCGCCCTGCAAAATGGTCTGGACATTGTGTTTTTATGGAGCGGCGAAACCTTACCGAATGGCTTAAGCTATGCCAGCTACACCCACGCTGGCGCGTATCCCTTGTTTGTTACTAGTATCATCACCGCTATTTATGTGTTGATTACCTTTAATGAACAGCAACCGCATTACCAAACTACCACCGCCAAAAAACTGGTATTCGTTTGGTTAGGGCAAAATATTTTTTTGTTGATGTCGGCGATTAATCGCTTGCTGCACTATATCGAAGTGTATTCATTAACCTATCTGCGCATTGCGGCTTTAATAGGCATGGTGCTAACTGCTATTGGTTTAATGCTGATATTTACCCGAATTTACCTCAATCGTAGCAACGGCTGGCTAATCAACGGCAACGCTCTCGCTATTGCTGCCATTTTGTATATCGTTTGTTTTATTAATTTTGACAGCCTGATTGCTAATTACAATGTGCGGCATTCGTTAGAAGTGACAGGGCAAGGCAATAGTATAGATTTACCGTATTTGCGTAGTTTAGGTTCAGAATCATTATTCGCATTACGTTGGTTTCAAGCCAATGCCAAATATAGCCCTTCGCAAACTACTCAGGCGGGTATGTTAATCGCTGAATTGGAAAATGAGTTAGCCAATAACACAAGCAACTGGCGAGCATGGACATGGCGACAACAACGGCAATTAGTTATTAAATCAGAGCCTAAACAAGCTGTGCCGATGGGTGATAGTGGCTGGCAATATTAAAGCGGAGCGTTACTGTTCAATAACATAGTTTTTATTGGGTTAAAACTTTTTCTATGAACCTCTAAAATACCAAACTGTTGAATTTCAGTAAGATGCTGTTGTGTACCGTAGCTTTTATGAATGTGAAACGAGAAGTTGGGGTATTGCTGGTGATAGTTCACCATGAGTTGATCGCGGTAAACTTTGGCGATAATAGAAGCGGCACTGATAGCTTGTACTTTGCTGTCACCTTTGACAATTGTTTGCGCAGGGCAAGGAAAATGCGGTAATCGGTTGCCATCGACTAATACGGTATCAGGTTGTATAGACAAACCTGCCACGGCGCGTTGCATTGCAAGTAGCGTAGCTTGCAAAATATTAAGTTGGTCAATCTCGGTAACACTGGCTTCTGCTATCGCCCAGCATAAGGCATTCTCTTGAATGATTTTGCTAAGCTGTTCGCGTTTGCGTTCAGTGAGTTTTTTAGAATCGGCTAAGCCAGCGATGGGTTTTGTTGCGTCCAATATGACGGCGGCGGCGACGACAGAGCCTGCTAAACAGCCCCGTCCCACTTCATCAACGCCTGCAATCAGAAAATGTGGGGGAAATTCATCCATGAATGGCATAAGCGACTAACGCAATATGCCTCGGCGAACATTACGCAAGAAATTAACCATTTCGGTGAGTTCTTTGCTATCGGTTGCCAATGCTTCGATTTGCTCGATGGCATCTTCTAGACGTAAATTCATTTTGTAGATAATTTTATAGGCGTTTCTTATCAAACGTACATCTTCGGCGGCAATGCCATTGCGCTCCATGCCTACCGAGTTGATACCATGCGGTCTGGTAGGTTTGCCACCGACCATGACAAAAGGAGGGATGTCTTGAGTAATGGCACTACCCATTGCCGCAAAGCTGTATTGCCCTATTTGCGTGAACTGATGTACTAAAGTGAAGCCACCCAAAATGGCGTGGCTATTTAAATGTACATGTCCTGCCAATGATGCGCCATTTGCCATGATAACGTGATCGCCGATAATGCAATCATGAGCAACATGGGTGTACGCCATGAATAAGTTGTCATTACCTATTTGGGTGACACTATTATCTTGAATGGTACCTCGGTGCATAGAGGTAAACTCTCGAATGGTGTTTCTATCTCCAATTTCAAGGCGCGTGACTTCAGCGGCATATTTTTTATCTTGCGGGTCTTCACCAATAGATGTGAATTGATAGATGCGATTGTCTTTACCAATGGACGTAGGTCCTTTAATAACGACATGAGGACCTATGACAGTACCTGAATCTATTTTGACATCAGTGCCGATAACAGAAAAAGCTCCCACCGACACATCGGCGGCAAGTTCAGCACGACTATCAATAATAGCGGACGAATCAATCAAAACTAATCCACTACCGCTGCGCATCGGATTTCTGCACTCGCCACAAAATCGCCATCCACTTCGGCACGGCATTCAAACGCCCAAATATTACGCTTACTTTTGACAAATCTGGCTTCCAACATTAATTGATCCCCAGGCACGACAGGTCTTTTAAATTTGGCTTTATCAATGCCCACCAAATAGTAAATCATACCTTCTAATTCATCACCCGCTGTTTCCGAGGCTAATAAACCAGTGGCTTGCGCCAGTGCTTCCAGAATCAAAACACCTGGCATGATGGGTTTTTGTGGGAAATGCCCTTGAAAGAAAGGCTCATTATAAGTAACATTTTTTACTCCTAATAGCCTAATCCCAGGTTCACACTCAATGACCTTATCAACCAATAAAAAAGGGTAGCGATGAGGTAAGAAGGCTTGTATTTGTAAAATATCCAACGTAATAGACATGGCGTAGGGAGTTTTTATTATAAAATTGGGTGGTATTACTTAAAGATAAAAATAGGTTATTCGGGTATTTTTGACAGTTTTTGTTGAACTTGCGCAGTCACATCAATTTTATCATTTGCGTAGATAACGCCTTCAGTCAACAATAAATCAAAGTTTTGATCTTTAGCAATTTCACGAATAGCTTCGATAATATGTTTTTGTAATTTGCCTAATTCTTCATTACGGCTGGCATTAAAATCTTCGCTAAATTCTTGTTGTGATCTTTTTGCGTCTCTTTTTTTGTTGAGAATTTCTTTTTCTAAATTAGATTTCTCTGATTCACTCATGACCGCTGCATCTTTGGTCATTTTTTCTTCCATAGTTTGAATTTCTTTTTGCTGTGCAACTAATTGTTTATCACGGCCTGAAAATTTTTGTTCCAAACGTTTTTTAGCTTTTTCAGCTTGAGGTGCTTTTTCAAGTACCGCAGGAATGTTTACAAAACCAATTTTTAAATCAGCGTAACTGACATTGGCAGCCAGCAATAATCCTAAAAATAAAGCAATTTTCTTTTTCATTGTTAAATTAATCTCCAATTACGGTTAAAAATAAAGTGACGCTAAGGAATGAAATTATAGGGGATAACTTGATTAAACTAAAATAACTTCTCAGAAACTTTGACCAAAGTTGAACTGAAATGCTTGTTTTTGATCGGTAGGTGCTGGATTGATTGGGTATGCAGCACTCACAGACAATGCGCCAAACGGCGATAACCACTCACCTGAAAGTCCAGCCGAATAGCGCATTTCATTCACTGAAAAACCATTGCTGACTGTACCCGCATCAAAGAATGTACCTAGTCTGACAGATTTTGTTTCTGTCATGAACGGCACAGGGAAAAATAATTCGGCGTTACCGACAATTTTACTAGAGCCACCAATGGGATTGCCTTGATAAACAGCACCACCAAGTAAGTTGTATTGGGTATCTCTAGGACCTAGAGTGTTATTTTTAAAGCCCCGCACTGAACCTGTACCACCCGCAAAGTAATTTTCAAAGAATGGCAAGGATTTGGTGCTACCGTAGCCATCGCCATAAGCGATTTCGCCATTTAGCTTAAAGGTAAAATCTTTGGCAATGGGAAAGTAATGTTGATGTCTATACCCTACTTTATAGTAGGTCAGATCACTACCTGGCACGATGATTTGTGCAGAGGCACGTTGCTGACCTCCTTGATTAGGAAATATTGCTCGATTAAGGGTGTCGTGAGTCCAACTGACTGTTTCACCTAATGTCCAGAACTTATTGCCTTCTTCGAGAACAAAATCACGAATTTGTTTAGAGACATAGGCGTTGCTACTATTACCATAGGCATCCGTGTAATCATTGATTTTTAAGTTTGTATGCCTTAAGTCGGTATCAAAACGTATCATATCGAATTCGTTTAGAGGAATACCAAAGTTGGTACCAATATTGCCGACATCGGTGGTGTAATTGGACAAATTCACCGCGCCTGCATTACGTTTAGCATAACCTAAATTGTAACCTTGACTCACACCATCTACCGTAAAATAAGGATTGAAAAATCCAAATTGGTAATTAGTGGTATAAGTACTGTTGTTAAAGGCAAGGTTGACACGTTTACCAGAACCAAATACGTTATCTTGCGCCACGTTGGCGTTTAATATAATACCTTGCACCTGAGAGTAGCCAATCCCTGCTGATAAATTTCCCGATGGTTTTTCGACCACGGTGTAATTAGCATCAATTTGGTCGGCTGTACCTGCGACAGGTGGCGTTTCAACATTGACTGATTCAAAATAGCCTAAACGCTCAAGACGGACTTTTGAACGTTCAATTTTTGAACTTGAAGCCCAGCTCGATTCCATTTGGCGCATTTCACGACGTAATACTTCATCACGCGTTGAGGTGTTGCCGCGTATATTGATATGATTTACATAAACACGCTTGCCTGGATCAACTGCGAAGGTCATATCAACGCTTTTTTTGGCTTCATTAATTTCTGGCACCATATTAACGTTAGCAAACGCATAGCCCTCATCGCCTAAACGGTCTTGAATGGCTTTTGAGGTTTCAGTGGCATTTTTTCGAGAAAAAACTTCACCAGGTCCTACGCTCACCAATTTAGTTAATTGGTCAGGTGGTACTACCAAATTCCCTGCCAGTTTGACTTTATTCAGCGTGTAAATATCACCTTCTTTAACATTGATCGTGACATAAATATCTTTTTTATCAGGCGTAATAGCAACCTGTGTAGATTCGATGGCAAAATTGATATAACCGCGATCTAAATAATAAGACAACAGGCTTTCTAAATCAGCCGATAGTTTTTGTTTAGAATATTGGTCATTTTTGGTATAAAACGACAGTAAGTTAGACGGGCTTAACTCAAATTTACTGAGCAGCGTTTTATCATCAAAGGCATTGTTACCGACGATGTTGATTTGTTTGATTTTAGTGACGCGCCCTTCAGAAATAGTAATGTTAATACCGACACGATTTCGACTCAAATTGGTTACGTCAGTTTTAATTTGTAGCCCATATTTGCCGTGACTGAGATATTGGCGGCTTAATTCTTGTTCCACCTTGTCTAGCACTTGTCGATCAAATACTTTACCTTCGGACAAGCCAATTTTATCCAATGCTTTGGTTAAATCATCTTTACTGAGGTCTTTATTACCTTCAAAGACAATTTTTGCGATAGTAGGGCGTTCAACAACGTTAATAACCAGCGTAGAACCTTGTCTCGATAAGGACACATCCTTAAAAAAACCTGTTTTAAATAATGCTCTTATTGCAGCAGAAGACCGATCCAAGGAAAACCGTTCGCCGACACTCACAGGAAAGTCGTTATAAACCGTACCTACAGAAATACGTTGTAAACCTTTAACTTGAATATCTCTAACAGTAAATTCTTCATCGGCTTTAACAGCTTGAGACGCAAGCAGAGACAATAATAACAAGCGAGAAAAAGTATTTGGTTTCATGTAAGTATCTAAAAAATAAAGCGTCTATGGGCGAAGGATGAAAACGTCTGGGATTATAACACAGTAAATATTTAAACAGCTTAAGCCCTGTCTATAGAAAAACTCAGCACATCATCAATAGATGCACTTTTTGATAACAGCATAAGTAAACGATCCAAACCAATTGCTATACCAGAGCAGTCAGGTAAACCCGTTGCTAACGCGGCAATCAATCGTTCATCTTTCACTACATCGGCTAGATTATTTTGTTGCCGCTGGGCGATTTCATTATCAAAACGTTGATTTTGCTCAATGGCATCAGTTAGTTCATAAAAACCATTACCCAGCTCAACACCGTTAATAAACAGTTCTACTCGGTCAGTAATACGCGCATCATCGGCATTAATACGCGCTAATGACGACTGACAGGCAGGATAACCATACACCATACACAACTCATTTTTACCCAAATAAGGCTGAACTTTATGACTGAACAACACATCTAGCCACAGTGCGTGATCGTGTTCACACAATGATACTGCTTCAGGCAATTGATGCGTCAACGCATAGGTACAGTAATCCTCATAACAAAACACTAGTGCATCCAAGCCTGTATAGTGCTGAAAAATTGCTTGATAACTGATACGTTGTACACCTGTTAAGGCATTGTGTTCAGCAAATAGCGACACTATCAATTCGGCAATTTCATCCATCAATTGCGGCAGCGTAAAGCCAACTCGGTACCATTCTAACAGGGTGAATTCAGGGTTATGAAAGCGTCCTGATTCGCCATTTCTAAACGCCTTACAAATTTGATAAATAGAACCACTGCCTGAAGCAAGCAGACGTTTCATAGCAAATTCCGGAGACGTTTGCAGAAATAAACGCTGTTGTCGTGGTGGCACATCATAATCGGTAGCAAAAAATGCCAAGTTTGGATCAGTGCCTATGGTATGACTGAGTAGCGGTGTTTCCACTTCTAACACCGATTTTTCCAAGAAGAAAGCCCGAATTTTTGCCAACATTCGCGCTCTTAAGCGCAACATTGCTACCGAACAGGTCGGCTGCCACGCTGACTGCATTATTCTTTAACGCGCGAAATATATTCGCCTGTACGGGTATCCACTTTAATCATTTCATCAGTTTGCACAAACAATGGTACACGCACCACTGCGCCAGTTTCCAATTTAGCAGGTTTACCACCGCCACCTGAAGTATCGCCGCGTACACCAGGATCAGTTTCCACAATGGTTAATTCAACAAAATTGGCAGGTGTCACACCAATGGGCGCGTCATTCCATAACATAACCGTACACATATCCTGATCTTTCAACCATTTCGCCGCATCGCCGACAATTTTTTCATCACATTGATACTGTTCAAAGCTTTCAGGCTGCATAAAATGTCTAAACTCGCCATCGTTATACAGATACTGCATATCCATCTCGACCACATCCGCACCTTCCAGCGATTCGCCAGATTTAAAGGTTCTTTCAATAACGCGACCTGTTTTTAAGTTTCTGATTTTGACGCGGTTGAATGCTTGACCCTTACCTGGTTTAACAAATTCATTCTCAATAATTGCACAAGGGTCATTATCCAGCATGACTTTCAACCCTGCTTTAAACTCATTGGTACTATAACTAGCCATTTTATCCTCAAGATGACAAACAATGTAAACGAGTCATTATAATAGAAGCCCCCTACGGATAGAAACCTAAAAACCTCGACAGATGACAGAATCAACGCACGAAACCGCGCATTTTCACCAAAATTGGCAACAACAACTCGCCCAAGCATTCACCACGATAGACGACTTGTGTCGTTATTTAGACTTAAATTCCAGTGACTTACCTGTATCGGCGATTGCCTCACAACAGTTCGCTTTACGCGTGCCATTAAGTTTTGCCGCCTGCATGGAAAAAGGCAACCCTGACGACCCCTTATTGCGCCAAGTCTTACCCATACAAGACGAATTAGCGTTTTATGCAGGTTATAGCAATGACCCTGTCGGCGACTTACCCTCCGCCACCCAAACAGGCATACTGCACAAATACCAAGGGCGCGTGTTATTAATCAACACAGGTAGTTGCGCGATTAACTGCCGCTATTGTTTCCGCCGTAACTTCCCCTACGCCGACTTACAACTCAGCAAACAGCAAGAACACGCCGTCATCCTCAGCATACAAAACGATTCCAGCATCCACGAAGTCATCTTCAGCGGCGGCGATCCCTTATTACTCAACGATGCCAGACTCACGCGCCTAATTGAACAAATCAACAGCATCGACCATGTAAAGCGTATTCGTATTCATAGCCGCTTGCCTATCGTACTACCTGCGCGTATTACCGATGAACTCATTAATACCCTAACTAACAGCCCCAAACAAATTATCATGGTGTTACATTGCAACCATGCCAATGAAATTAATGAACGCGTTATTCACGCCTGCCAGCAACTCAAACAGCAGGGCATTACCTTATTGAATCAATCGGTATTATTGAAAGGTGTTAATGATGATGCAGACGCACTGTGTGAACTTAGTGAAAAATTATTCCAACACGGCATTCTTCCTTACTACCTGCACCTATTAGACAAAGCGATAGGGACAGGACATTTTGCCGTGTCAGAAAGCGAAGCCCTGTTATTAATAGCGCAAGTACAAGCCCGTTTATCGGGTTATCTTGTGCCTAAATTGGTTCAAGAAGTGGCAGGGGCAGCATCTAAACAGTATGTGAGGGGGGGATGAGTGAAGTGTGTTTATTAAACTTCAAGATGCGCTGGGCGACATGAAAACGCAATACACAGCAGAGTTTCGTTTCTACGCAGAACTGAACGATTTTTTACCAGCGCAACAACGTAAGCAAACTCTGCTTTATCGTTTTAGTGGTCATCCAGCAATTAAAGACCCCATCGAAGTTTTCGGCGTACCACACACTGAAGTAGAATTAATTGTCATCAATGGTCAGGCGGTAGGTTTTAACTATCAGCTTCAGACTGGCGATCGTGTTGCGGTCTATCCTGTGTTTAAAAATATAGACCTCTGTGCCATGCCTAAACTGCGTGAAGAAATCTTGTCTAAGCCCCGCTTCATCATAGATGTGAATCTGGGCAAACTTGCCAAACGAATGCGCCTATTAGGTTTTGACTGCCTTTATCGTAACGATTATAAGGATACGGAAGTAGCGAATATCGCGGTAAGCGATCAGCGTGTCGTATTAACGCGGGATAGGCGGCTTTTATACGCTAAGCGGATTAGTCACGGCTATTGGGTGCGGGCGGTAGAGGTTGAAATTCAAGTTGCTGAAGTTCTGCAACGCTTCAATTTATATGATTTGATTCAGCCTTTTACTCGCTGTCTGATGTGCAACGGTGTTTTGAAGTCTGTTGCTAAAGCCGATATTCTGGCGCGTCTTGAACCTAAGACTAAGCTTTATTATGACGTTTTTTATCAATGTAACAAGTGCCAGCGCGTCTATTGGGAGGGTTCACATATAGATGATATGCGGCAACGCTACGCTGTTTTTCTAGGTGGAACTCAGCCCCGATAACTCACATTCTGCATTTGCCGCAATATCCAATTACGCCGTTTCAGCACATAATTTGACGGCTGCGCGGCTTTTAAACGAATAGGATTAGGCAAGGTGGCGGCGAGTAGCGCGGCTTGTGAACGGCTGAGTTGCTTAGCAGGAATACCAAAATAATGCTGACTAGCGGCTTCTATACCAAAGATATGATCGCCAAATTCGGCGATATTTAAGTACACCTCAATAATGCGTTGTTTACTCCAAAATACCTCCAACAACCCTGTAAACCACACTTCCAAACCTTTACGAATAAAACTTTTTGACGGTGTTAAAAATAAATTCTTAGCGACTTGTTGAGAAATGGTACTTGCCCCTCTCATTGGCTCACCGTCAATATAATCTTCTACCGATGCCGCTATCTCATGAAAATCAAAACCAAAATGCTGCATAAAACGTTGATCTTCTGAGGCAATCACTGCGGTAAACGCATGAGGTGAAATTTTTTCCGCGCTAACCCATCTGTAATCAATCGACTTAAAGCTAGGCAAATCTTCCACATGGTGGTGCAACATAAACATCGTGGTGAACGGCGGTATCCAGCGTAATACAATACAGCTACCAACCGATGAAATCAGGTAGGTGAGCAGTAAGTAAAATAAACCCATGCGTACAACTAAGCGTAATGATGGCTTGGGCGTTGGCTGAGGTAGTGGTTGTTTTTTGTGTTTTTTTGCCAAGGGATGACGTTTTATCGAATGTGATGTGTCCATACTATGTATGGCACATTTTGCCAGATTAAAAGCTAATAATCCTGTGTAATGTGTTGAACCGTTATTTATACCGATGCCAACGTCCGAAACAACTGAGTATTTTTAGGAATCAGCGCGTAATCACACAGCGTGATAAATGCCGCATCGGTTCGACTATCACCCGCGCCAAAGGTTAATAAATCGGGATACTGGTTTTTGTAATGTGCCAATAAATAATTCACCGCATCTTCTTTATTAATTATCTTCGGCAACACTGCCAGATTATTGCCGTTGATGTGCCAGTACAAACTGCCATCAAGGATACTCTCATGTGGCTTGATAACAGCTTCCAGTAGCGTTGTTAGCGTCGCTTCGGTACGGTCAGTATGCTTAATATAGCCATACCACGTTATATCAAAATCATTGACTAAATGTGGCTTGAAGCCTTGGTGCTGTTTCGTATAACGCTCAATCTTCGCCCACAAATCGAACAGTTTTTCCTGATAAACAGGTAAGGTTAGCATCATGCGTTCCATCCACACGCTATCAACCTGCCGCTGTTTGTCTAAGATAACCGCGCCGTGATTAATCACGACTTCTTCTTGAAACGGCAAAGTACATCGCCCAAAGGCATGAACATCTCGTGCTGTGACAGGCACGATTTTAAAACCTTGCGACAGCCAATCCCATAACCATTGCTGTTTATGCGTGGCAAACGAATTGGGCGTACCATCGGGCAAAAAAGCGCGAACCTGCAACCGCGCATCATCCGCGCCAAACTCGCATTTTCTTAAAGTTTGAAACAGCGTGTCATCAAGGTCTAAAAAAATGTAGCGTTGCATAAGCAGTATTGGCAGTGAGTTCAAAACGTGCGCTAATCGCATTCCAGTCGTGGAGCAACTTAAGCAATGGCGCGTTTAAGGGGGTTTCGTGACACAAAATAATCTCACGGTAATCGGCAGGATTCATGTTGTAAATAAAATTGGCAATACCGTCTTCGTAGTTATCTTCAAACTGGCAAATCAAACCGATTTCATTGCCTTTGTGTATCGGTGAGCGCGTGGTGCTTTGTACTTTAACCTTCAAACCTTGCGCGGCTAAAGCGCGTCCCAACAAATACGCAGGTGCGTTACATTCGCCTGTGCCTAACACCAAGACAGGGCGGTTATCTTGTTCGGTGGTTTTAAAATGCACCGTTGGATCGGCAGTTATCTCAACAGGTTTCGTCAAGCCCAAACGCCCTTGCCATGCTAACAAATGTTTTTTACAGGCATTATTGCTGGACGCATTAACGCTAATTGCATCAATCGCCGCGTTATTGTGATCTTCAAAACTCAACAAACCTTGGCGAAAACAAACCCACTCAACACTAACGCCCGCTTCGCTTTCTAAATAACAGCGGTCGTTTGGATGGGCAAAATTAACCAAACTGACAATAAACACCTTACGCAAAGCAGGATTCACTTTTTGATACGCCTGAATCAAGCGTAAAAACGTTCTGCCCGTACTAATTTCATCATCAATCAACACCAAGGTATCAGCCGTTAAAAACTGCTTTTTATGCGCGGCATCGGTTGGATAGTACAGAAAAAAATCCGTCGCATGACTGTGCGCT
>WSSedA1B3DRAFT_1000237_pt1 | contig 15937 bp, 17 predicted proteins | sample WetSurSiteA1Bulk_FD_9468 | JGI IMG/M metagenome (IMG submission 9468)
TACTCTCTTCGCTTTGGCATCTCGGACAGCTTGGCATTTTTTAACTCGTCTTGTCGTTATAAATTTTGTAGATTATGCTAACTATTCTTAATTAACAATGCCCTTATTACTACTTATTACTACTTATTACTACTTATTACTACTTATTACTACTTATTACTACTTATTACTAATCCAGCATAACAAGCTTGAATTACACATTTTTAAACCTATAGTGCAACGATACCGATAACCACTCATGGAAAATCATAATGAATAGTAACAGATCATCACAATTGCTATTGATAACAGTATTATCCGTTTTCTTGTGTCTGCATTCGACAGCTTCTGCAACAGGTTTACCCACTGCTATTGACGGACAGCCCTTGCCCTCATTAGCACCGATGCTTGAGCGCAGTATGCCTGCCATCGTTAATATTTCTACCTCAACCAACATTGAGATTAGAGAAAATCCGTTGATGCAAGACCCGTTTTTTCGACAATTTTTTCAAGTTCCCGATATGCCTCGCCATCAACAACGCAACAGCTTGGGTTCTGGTGTGATTATTGATAGCCATCAAGGCTTGGTATTGACCAATAATCATGTGATTGCCAAAGCCGATAAAATTAAAGTGACTTTACAAGACGGTCGCCAATTAGCCGCGCAATTAGTGGGTGCGGATGCAGAAGCCGATGTCGCGGTCATCAAAATCCCCGCTGAAAATTTAACGCAAATACCGATTGCGGATTCCAGTCGTTTACGCGTTGGTGATTTTGTTGTCGCCATTGGCAATCCATTTGGTTTAGGGCAAACCGTGACTTCAGGTATCGTCAGTGCGTTGGGACGGTCTGGTTTAGGCATAGAAGGCTATGAAGATTTTATTCAAACCGATGCCTCGATTAATCCTGGTAATTCAGGCGGCGCGTTAGTCAATTTACGCGGCGAATTAGTGGGAATGAATACTGCGATACTCGCACCTAGCGGCGGCAATGTCGGTATTGGTTTTGCGATTCCTACCAACATGGCAATGACTATTAAAGAATCATTAGTGAAACACGGTGAAGTTAAACGGGGTTTATTGGGCGTTACTACGCAGGATTTAACACCTGAATTAATGGCTGCCTTTAATATGAATAACAAACAAGGCGCGGCTATCAGTCGGATTGAAAGTAATTCACCCGCCGAAAAAGCAGGTTTACAAGCGGGCGATGTGATTATCACGGCAAATGGTCAAGCGATAAAAGACAGTCATGATATTCGCAACCTCGTTGGTCTACTACAAGTCGGTGACGATGTTGATATTGAGTACATTCGTGGCAACGAAAAAAGAACCGTGACTGCCACCATTAGTAAACCTGAACAAATCCAATTGGCAGGTGACAAACTGCACCGCACCCTAAAAGGCACGCTATTAAGCGCGACGCAAAAAGATCAGATTGAAGGCGTAGTGTTTAATAATATCAAAGCTAACTCTTATGCGGCACGGGTTGGTTTACAAGCGGGCGATGTCATTGTTTCGGCTAATCGTTACCGAATACACAATCTTGACGAATTAAAACAAGCAATCAATCCAAATGGTCCATTGCTGATTAATATTCAACGCGGACAAGAAGGCTTGTTTGTTGTGTTACAGTAGTCTATTAACCATCGGTTGGGTTACGCTACGCTAACTCAACCGACAACTGGACATAAAACCATGACCACAGAAAAATCTTTCATTCCTCTCAACATTGCCCTGCTGGTCATTTCCGACACGCGTACCGAAGCCGATGATGTGTCAGGCAGTGTCCTAGCGGAACGCGTGCTGGTTGCAGGACACCGTGTCAGCGAAAAAAAAATAGTTCCTGATAATATTTATGCTATCCGCGCCGCCGTGTCCAATTGGATAGTCGATGACCGCGTGAATGTTGTCATCAGTACAGGTGGCACAGGGGTGACAGGCAGAGATGGCACACCTGAAGCGGTATTACCCTTGTTAGATAAAGTGTTAGATGGCTTTGGTGAAACCTTCCGTATGTTGTCTTACGCAGATATAAAAACCTCCACTATTCAGTCCAGAGCCATTGCGGGCGTAGCAAATGGTACTTATCTTTTTTGCTTACCTGGTTCTGTTAATGCGTGTCGCACCGCGTGGGATTTACTCATTAAAGACCAACTCGATTATCGGACTCGTCCCTGTAATTTAGTGCAGCTTATGCCGCGTTTGCTGGAGAAATGATGCAACAGACTTTATTTTTAGGTGCGATGTGTGCCTTAACAGGCGTGGCGTTTGGTGCATTTGGCGCACACGGTTTAAAAGCTATTATCAGCCCAGACATGCTGCTGGTTTATCAAACAGGTGTTACTTATCAAATGTGGCACGCTCTGGGCTTAGTCCTACTTGCTTTATTACAGCAGTCAGACACTCATGCAAAGCTATTAAGCTGGGCAAGTCATTTGATGTTCACAGGCATTTTGTTATTTTCGGGTAGCTTATACGCACTGGCAATCCTAGATATAAAAGCACTAGGCATTATTACACCGTTTGGTGGCGGGTGTTTTTTAAGCGCGTGGTTGCTGGTGGCAGTGTATGCCGTTAAGAAAAAAACCCATAACCGCTATAGCTAGTTGCGTTTTAGCCGCTATCAATGATTGAATAGCCTCACCCTTTATTTTCCGTTGCCCACTATGACACCACGCCCACCCGCTCAACTCATTGACCGTTTCGGTAGAGTTGTTGATTATCTAAGAATCTCCATCACCGACCGCTGTGATTTTCGCTGTGTGTACTGCATGGCAGAAGACATGACGTTTCTACCCCGCACGCAGATTTTATCCTTGGAAGAAATTTATAGCATCGCACAAGCGTTTGTTGAATTGGGGGTAAAGAAAATCCGCATTACAGGCGGTGAACCGTTAGTTAGAAAAGACGCGCTCAGTTTATTAAAAAATATTGGGCAACTGGATGGCTTAAATGAACTGGTGTTGACGACTAACGGCTCGCAGTTGGATACGATGTCCGCTGAATTAAAAGCCGCAGGTGTCAAACGCATTAATATCAGTCTGGATAGCTTGAATGCGGAAAAATTTAAACGCCTGACGCGGACAGGTGATTTACAGCAAGTGTTGAATGGCATACAAGCGGCTAAATCGACAGGTTTTGAACGCTTAAAAATCAATGCGGTGGTACTGAAAAATCAAAATCATGAAGAAGTCGGTGATTTGGTACAGTTTGCCGTCGATAATGGCATTGATATTAGCTTTATCGAAGAAATGCCGTTAGGCGTGGTCAAGCAACATGATCGAGGCGTAGCGTATTATTCTAGTCAATTAATTAAACAAGATTTAGCACAACGGTTTACCCTGATTGCTAGCCCAGAAAAAACGGGCGGTCCTTCAAATTATTTCACTGTCGCCGATACAAATACCCGTGTTGGTTTTATTTCGCCCCACAGTGAAAATTTTTGTAGCACTTGTAATCGCGTGCGTTTAACGGTGGAAGGACGATTATTGTTGTGTTTAGGCAATGAACATTCGGTCGATTTAAAAGCCGTGTTACGCGAACATCCCAATAATACTGCTGTATTGAAACAAACCATTATCAACGCCATGCAGATAAAGCCAGAAAAACATGAATTTAATGTGCATGAACAACCTGTCATTTTACGTTATATGAATATGACGGGAGGCTAAATGCGACACCCAGAACTTCCGTTGAGCGAAGAACTCATTTATCTCAATCATGCCGCCGTTGCCCCGTGGCCAAAACGTACCAGCAAAGCAGTCATTGCCTTTGCCCAGCAAAATACCCGTTACGGTTCGCATTTTTATTTGGACTGGATGGCAAAAGAAACCGAATTACGCACACAATTTCAAACCCTCATCAACGCACCATCAGCGGATGATATTGCTTTAGTTAAAAACACCTCCGAAGCCTTATCGTTTGTAGCTTATGGCTTAACGTGGCAAGCGGGCGATAATATTGTCTCTAGCAATGAAGAATTCCCCTCTAATCGCTTGCCTTGGCAATCCTTAGCTAATCAAGGCGTAGAATTTCGCCAAGCTGATTTAAGTAGTGCGAATACGCCCGAAGAGGCTTTGTTTGCGTTAGTGGATAAGCACACCCGTTTACTGACTATTAGCTCGATACAATTTGCCTCAGGGCTACGCATGGACTTAGTGAAAATAGGTGAATTTTGTCGGCAACGCGGCATTTTATTTTGTGTCGATGCCATTCAAAGCCTAGGCGCGGTGCAGTTTGATGCCCAAGCCTGTCACGCTGATTTTGTCATGGCAGATGGGCATAAATGGTTATTTGGTGCGGAAGGCTTGGGCGTGTTTTACACAACCCCTGCGGCAAGAGACCAGCTCAAGCTGACGCAATACGGTTGGCACATGATGCAAGACACTCACAATTATGAAAATAAACCGTGGCAAATTCATCCAACGGCGCGGCGTTTTGAATGCGGTAGTCCGAATATGTTAGGCATACACGCTTTATCTGCCAGTTTGTCGTTATTGTTGGAAATAGGTATGGAGGCGGTAGAGGCGTTAGTGTTAAAAAACGCTGAGATTGTTAGAGCGGAAATTGCCAAAAATGAACAACTGCTATTGATAAGCTCCGCATACTCACCACTGAAATCGGGTATTGTGGTGTTCAAACATCACAGCATCGCCAATGAAGTGTTATATCAACACCTACAAGCTAACGGCGTAGTCTGTGCATTGCGCGGTGGAGGCATACGCTTTTCACCACATTTTTATAATTCTCAGCAAGAAATAGCTAAGGCGTTTGAGCTGATTGCTACGCTGTGTTAATCAAGACGATCTCTGAAAGACGTTGCAAAGCAACGTCTCTACGAACTATCCGTTATTTTTCTATCCACTCTTCCAAGGCGGCAATAATCGCTTTTGCTTGCTCGGTACTGGAAATATTAAATTTGGATTTTTGTTGATATTCGCCATTGCGTTTTTGATAACGGCGAATGGTGTATTTATCCGCACCGTATTCTTCTTTGGCGCGGTTCCATTCTTGATAACGATACATCACCGTTGCCCACGCGCCTTTGGTTAATACTTTTTTATCCAGTTCTTTAACGGTTTCAATACCGCCATCTTCGTAAGTTACGGTTAATTCATCTACTGTTTCAGCCATGTTAGTCCTTAGTTAATGTGAAAGAAAGTCATATTCAGCGACCGCGAATAATAGCGGCGGCTTGATGTTGTGGTGCGAGATTGTCAATTTTATGTCCATCAACCCAAGTGCGATTCACCATCGGATGATCGTTATGCGTAGGTCCCCAATCGCTGTCTGGATGATAGGCAATGACATCCATCGTGCTAGTTTCAGTGATAAAACGATGTTCGGTTTCTTTAGCAATATAAAATAAACTGCCTACTGATAACGGCATTGGGTGTTGATTAGCATCACAGATGCCCTGCCCTTTAGCAATAATACCTGCTCGCATCGAAGGATGTGTATGTGCTGTTTGGGTAATACCTGCTGGAAAATGTAAATGATTCAAACAAGGATCACCCAATAATGGTGGCGCACAGAGTAAGGTATCACTACAGCCATCAATATAACGTAAGCGACCTTGGGCTTCTATCGGACCGCCCATTGCATAAATGCCTTGATAATTCAGGCATTGCGCTACCACGACACGCGTATTAGCCGTTAAATTAAGCAGTAAACCATTGGGCATACTAAACCACTGTCCTGCATCTAAGCACCAATTCACTCGCCCATCTTGCAGAAACACTCTGCCATTGGCAACAAAACCAAAACAGGCTCCTTCATCGGCAATAGACGCTTGCCTGTTATTGATATGAGCAGGTGATTCATTTTCAAAACCATACAGTATAGTTTTGCTTTTACTGCTGTCATCCTGAAGCAACGCGCCCCAGTAACTTGTCCAAACTTGTACATTTGTTCCTATTCGTTCTGTCATTGTCAGTCCTATTGTCTTAATAACCGCGTATCCAACCCTCTGGTGTTAGCACCACATAATCACCCAATGCCAATAAATTTGCCGCGCCAGTCGGTGTATCACGATTATAGCGTGAGTCATTTTTAGCCAGCTCCCACATCGGGCGTGTAAAAGAAAATACTTTAGCAGCACTTTGATAATCACCATTCGCTTTGGATATTTTTATAATAACGCGTAATTTAGTGATGTCGTTATGCCCCAAAAAAACTGCCCTGATAATACGCGCCGCAGCGTTATCTAAGGCTTGCCGTTGGTTTGGATGACTAGGTAACGTCTGCCAATCTAAATCAAGCAATATTTTTATTTCCCCTGCGCTGGCTATTTCGCCGTCCATCGCGCGTATACCTTCAATCAACTTAATATGACTAATATGCGTGCCTTCTTCTGGCAGTTGTTCGATCGTTGCCGTTATTTTTTCAGCGATAGCTTCTGCGACAGGGGTTTCTTTTTTAGAGCCAACATCAAAAAAACTAGATTCAGCCTGTGCAACAGAATTGACTATCAACCAGAGACTAACCAGCAAGGTAAAAAATAAAGCGTTACGTTTCATGATTTAAAGTCCGTCAGAAATATTGTGAGCTTGCATCCACAATTCTAGGGATAACAAGAGCCATAACCTATCGCCATAATAAGGCTTTATGCCGCCACCTTTAAAGTCAATTAGGTTTTGTAGTGCTTTTGGTTGGATTAGATTACGAATTTTAGCGTTGTGATGCAATAACACAGTCTTAGCAAACGCTCTGAGTTCTTTGTTAAACCAGTAATGCACAGGCACTAACATTCCCGATTTAGGGCGGTCAATAATGGCTTCAGGCACAATATCACTGACGGCTTGCTTTAAGACGTACTTTTCAATCGAGCCTTTTAACTTCATAGCAGGCGGCAAACTAAATGCCAATTCGGCTAATTGTCTATCAAATAACGGTGAACGCACCGCAATACCTGCGGCTTCTGAGGCTTTTAATACTTTGGGTAAAATTTGTGCCGCGCCTTTTAAGCGTAGATTGATGTGCATTAAGCGATGTAAATAAGCATTAAAGCTCACGTCATTTAAAAAAGGCGCGAGTAATTCGGCAGAGCTGGAATACTGTTTAATCTGGTGTTGAAAGTCCTTAGATAACAAACGCGGCAAATGTTCATGACCTTTGTTATAGGCTCTCAAATACATGTCTTCGCGAGAAAATTCCTGCATTCCCGCGCTGTAGGCTTCAAACGCCATAATGGGTAGATTTTTCGGACCGCCAAAGACAGGATCACCGCCTTCGCCATTAAACACTAGCTGTACTTCTTTAGCCGCTTCTTCCACGACGATGATATTCGGCACGGTCAAAGGATCGCCTATCGGTTCATCGAGAATAGTCGCCGTTTGTAGAAATTTGGCTTTTATCATGTCAGAAGTCACCGTAATCACCCGCGCTGGAATGCCTAAGTGTTTTGCCATGAGTCCTGAAAATTCGAGTTCATTACGATATTCTTGTCCAAAATTCAACGAATAGGCGGCGGTCAGTTGATGCCCACCAACTAACGCGCCAACTAAACTAGAATCCAAACCGCCTGACAGTAATAAGCCCGTTTTAGTATTAGCTTCAAGTCGATTGGCAACGGCGGATTCTAACGCGGCTCTCACTTGTTCAATACAGCGGGCTTCAGGAATCGGTTCGCTTTGATCGCGTAAACGATGATAGTGAAAACTGTCAATGCTGGCTGGGGTAACAGTGGCAGTCACGCCTGCCTGAAGTTTATTAATGCCTTGAACGGGGGTGCGCTCAAATGGTGAAAAACCTGTACTTAAAAAATCACTCACCCCTGCTGGATTAATGACACGATTACAGTCAGGATTATTCATTAAGGCGGCTAACCGATCGCTAATAACAACACTGGTGGGCGTTTGCAATAAATAAATAGGTCGCTCACCAATTGCATCACGCACTGCCAATAGCTTGCCATCGACAACCATGACGATAGCAAAAAAGCCTTGCAAACTAAGCGGAAAACTCGCGCCGTGTTGTGCGTGTAACTGTTGTAATAACACGCCTAATTTTTGTGAGGTGCTTAACTCGGTAGCAAAACCTTTAGTTAAGTCGGCAAAGTTAAATAATTTACCCGAAAAAATTCCCACACAACGCCCGTTAGGTGAGGCGAATAGCGTGCTGTGTTCACCAATATCACAGCGACTATTGGGCATGAAAGCAAACACACACTGCTGGTGGGTTAATGATTGCCAGTTTTGTTCATGACTAAGCTGTTGGACGAAGCGTTCAGGTGTCGCGCCACAATAGACTTGAAATCGACTCATGCTTAACCGTAACCACCACTGTTATCAGCAGCTGCGGCAGAACTGATTAAATCCAATGCCACACCTTCATTAATCGCCGCGCCACACATTGCTACTAAGGCGGCAGGTCGAAACAACGACAATTCAGCCGTTTCTTTGACTTTTTTATTGCGGTCAATTTGTTTGATGGTCATGGATTTAAACAGATTTTTTTGATTGGCATTTAAGCCTAAATCAATAATGGTAAACCGCTGTCCACCAAACCATTTGGGGTCAGTTTTAATTTTACGCACAAACGCTAAACCTGCGGGTGAATAATCGTGCAGTAAAAAGATTTTTAAATTGGGATTTTGTTTCAACCGTTGCAGCATATCCTGACAAATGCCTTCTGGATAACCACTACCACCCAGTACAGGACAGGAATAATGAAAATGAAACAAGTTGCTTAGAAAAAAATCCACCGTTTCATTGCGTTCACAGATAAGCACTCTATCAAAAGAAATATTATCTAAGTTACTACTGTTTCTACTACCCAGCGAGGCTTGATATTTTTCTGCGGTGAGTAATTTTTCGTGCGGATTAACGCTGACCCATTTATCAACTAATCCACCCAGTTTACTGATACTTTTTTTACATCTGGCTTTTATCCCTAGTGGAACAATCGACAAAAAGCCACTAATAATCGCTAAGGTAGTAAAGAAACTGCCTTTGATGAACGCGAGAACTAGAAATACGATAAAAATAATTAATAAAACGACCGTTGCAATAGTACAGCCTTTCAGCGTTTTGTTGAGCTTGCGCTGTAATTGATACTTGAGATGTTCTTTTGAAAAATAAAAAGTACCATGCGACGACACTATTTCTTCTGCCGTTTTTATTGCCATATCGGTTAAACCGTCTTGAAGCGGTTCAGTCACAAATGGATGGTAACAAGACAAACAACGTCCACTATTTACGCTGCGATCTCTTTTCGTTGCCTCTTTTCCACATTTAATACATTTCATTCTTCACCTCTTTCCTTATACAGACTCGAAAACCAACATTCTAAAGCACATAGCATCCACAACCTATCACCCCAGCGTCTACCACGTCCGTCACTGGCAGTGATGTTTTGTTGCCTAATTTCTTGAACCGTGTCTGGATTCAATAAACCAGACTTTATTAAGCTATTTTTATTTAACCAGTAAATAGCTAAAGGACGTAAACCACGCTGAAACCATAGACTGGTAGGAACGCCCATACCTTGTTTGCGCCTTTCGACTACCTGCTCAGGCAAATAGGAATGCGCCAGCATTTTCAACAATACTTTATCTTTTGCGCCTGCTAATTTTAGATGGTTAGGTAAAGCTAACCCCAATTCAATCATATCTGCTTCAAAAAATGGATGACGTAAGTTGAGTTGATGGGCTTTTGCCATTGCTTCTATTCTAGGCACAATATGTTGCAATCCCTTTAACTGTAAATCTACCCAACGAATTTGATTACAAAAATCTGGCGAAGGTGAAGAAATAAAGGCTTGTTGAATAGGGCTTGTAAGCTGAACTCTGGTATCGAGTTGTTGCCCTAGTTTAGCAGAGATTAATTCTGGCCATTCGTCAGCAAATTTATGAAAACTGGCAAGATAGCCTTCATCGCGGCGATAACTGGCTTCGAGATATAACTCACGCATAATCATCGGTTTCATAGCCCAAGAGCCAAATAATTGATCGCCGCCTTCGCCTGTTAATACGGTGTACTGAGGCTGATGTTGATGAATGGCTTTAAACAATAAGTAAAACGGTAACAAAACAGGATCGCCTAATGGCTGATCCAACGCGCTGATAGTTTTGCCAAACCAACGCAAGGCATCCAATGAATTCAGGACAATTTCTCTGTGTTCTATGCCTAAATGTTGTGCAGTCATGCGTGCCGCATGAGTATCAGAACCTTCGCCAACATCCATACCGCTAAATCGCGCATGGTAGGCAGTCATCTTTGTTCCTGATGAGTGAGCTGCCGCTGCCACCATTGCACTATCAAGCCCGCCTGATAGCAATATTGCGGCGTGGTCTAGTATTGTATGTGCGGAAAGTTGTTGCCAAAATGTTTGTTCTGGCTGTGGGAGTGGCGGTATAGCAGGGCTTTTAGGAAGACTCCAAACAATTTTCTCGTTAGCATAAGGCAAATGACACGTCATTTCAGGGGGAACAGCCGATACCCCTTGAAAAATAGTGCGGGGTGCAGGCACAAAACCGTAACACAGAAAATCTCGAATACCTTCGGGGCTAGGGCGATAATTGACGTAGAAACCGATGTCTCGAAGGCTATGTGAAACCAACCATTTATTGCCTGATGCGGTTGGTATAGGCTGATTAAGAAAATATAACGGGGAAGCCGAATATGCCCCCCGCGTTAAAATTCGACCGTCAGGTGTATTACGGAAAAAACTCTGCTGTTGTGCGCCACTCATAGCACTTAAAAATGCCAATAACGCTTAGTGCAGGACAAATTTAAGACCAATTAGCAGTAAAACCGATGCTAAAACGGGGCGTAACACTTTTTCGGGGATTTTCGCGCTTAAGTGGCTACCAATCCAAATACCTGGTAACGAACCAATTAACAAACTGCCTAATAACACAAAATCCACATTGCCCAGCGTCCAATGCCCCACACCTGCTATCGCTGTGAGTGGAATAGCATGAGCCAAATCAGTGCCAACAATTTTCAGTGTGGTCATTCTAGGATACAAAAATAACAAAGCCACTGTACCTAATGCACCCGCACCCACTGAAGATAGCGTAACTAATACGCCAAGCACCGCGCCAATAAGGACGGTTGCAGGAATTTCTAAATGTTTAAAACGAGCCGCATTTTCGAGATTACTATGCTCATCATCAATTTTCCCCAATTTTTCCGCGTTATGTAATAAGGCACTACGCACAAACAAGGCACAAGCGGTGAGGATTAAGGCAATCCCTAAACTGTAGGTAATCGCGCCTGTAGTTTCTTTACCCACAGAATTCAAATACTTGAGAGTAAATAACGTAGCAATCGCAAACGGCAAACTACCCAATGCCAACCAGCCGACAATTTTCCAATCAACTGAACCATGTTTACCGTGATGAACCCACACCCCACCAGTCTTGGTAATCGCAGCAAACAATAAATCAGTTCCTACCGCTACGGCTGGATTAAAGTTGAATAAAAAAACCAGTAACGGAGTCATTAATGAGCCACCGCCTACCCCTGTGACACCGACTAATAAGCCAACTGCAAAGCCAGAAAAGGTATAATAAACATTCATGCAGGATAATCCTTAGTGGTTAGCGCGTTAAAAAGTGTCTATTTTAGCAGTATCAGTACAAAGGGTATTTGATTAAATGTTATATGGGTATCTAATTTTTAGATATACAACTAAAATTGTCGGGTTACGCTGTCGCTAACCCGACCTATATAGAAGGCTATTTAACTTTAACTAATTCTTTGCCATCAGTGGAAAAATGACAGATTCCAGTGGCGAAATTATCACAATCTTTTGATTGTTCGATTTTCGCGCCAGTTTCAGTGAGATGTATCTTCAATTCACAATAAGTCGCTTCGCTTTCAGAGTGTTTTTTGACAATCAATTTATCTTTATCCATACGTTTAGCTTCGCCAGAAAGACTGGCTGAACAAGCTTGTTTTCCTTTTTCATCGGCATTCGGTTCAAAATCAACATCTGCACTGACGTTGATTTCTTTATTAGTCTCAGTGACTTTTAAATGCTGAACATGATTGCCATCGCGTAATACATAATGCTCTGTTCCCGCAAAAGCACTGCCTGAAACTAGCATCGCAATAGTAAGAAATAATGTTTTTTTCATGAGATGACCTCGTGTTAGGTTGTTGATTAATTGTACAGAATACGCTGACGTATCTTTATGATTATATTTTTGTTAAGTTGTCATTATCATTTAATCAAAAATTTTTTGCACAGGATAATTTTGTGTCGTGTCAAATTGATAGCCTTCAATATTACAATGATGAATAATCCTTACTCGCCAAACACTTTGTCTTGTACCACTATGCAACCACTACTCAATTGGTCGAAAACCATTCGACCACTCGGTTTTTCTGGACTCACACTGTATGACATTGGCTACTTCTTTTGGGTCGAAACCCGAAAAAGTGCGGTTAGCACGCGAGCATCTGCGGTAGCATTCACTTTTTTTCTGGCGTTATTTCCTGCCATCATTTTCTTTTTTTCCTTAATACCTTTCTTGCCGATCGACAATTTGCATCAGCAATTACTTAAGGAAATGCACACGCTATTACCTGAAAATGCTTACCAAGCCGCCGTTATCACTATTAATGATTTAGTAAAAACGCAACATAACGGCTTATTATCATTTGGTTTTTTAGTCACTCTATACTTTGCCACTAATGGCATTAATGCCCTGATAGACGCGTTTAATCACGCGCTTCATACCCTCGAAACCAGAAATTTTATCCAGCAAAGATTGGTATCATTGTTGTTATTTGTCGCACTATCAATATTAGTATTAACCGCTTCACTACTCATTATATTTAGCGAAGTTGCCATCAATTATGCCGTCACGCATGGCGTATTATTAAGTGATGGAATCGTTCTATTATTGTTGACACTGGGCAAGTGGATTATTTCATTCTTGCTATTATTTACCGCTATCTCGTTACTGTATTACTTTGGACCAATTAATTCAGCCAATTATAAATTAATCAACACTGGCGCAGTATTAGCAACTATCTTATCTGTCATAGCGTCACTATTATTTAATTATTATGTTAATAATTTTGCCACTTATAACAAAGTTTATGGCAGTATTGGTACTATCATGGTCGTCATGCTATGGCTTGAGTTTAACTGCTTAATTATGCTGATAGGTTTTGATTTAAATGCCAAAATTTATAATCGAACTTAGCAGACTACAGTGTTATAGCCTCTTGTAAGCTATTGATAAATTTACCTACGCTTAACATATTGGTTTCTGCTAGAATTACGGCTAAATGTTAAATTAAATCACCCCATAATTTGTATGAAATCCTTGATAGCTCTACTAAAAAAGTACCGTATAGCAATACTTATCGTTGGCTTACTGACGCTTTCACTATCACAACAAAAGTTCGTGATGCCAATCATCTACGACATCATTAAATCAGATTTATTTTTGGTTGATAGCAAAGATAAAGGCAGTGATTTACCTGTCTCTACGCCATTGTCTAATATCGCTTTTATGCACTGCAATAATTACATTAAATCCAAAGCTGAACCAGATACATCTATTAGCTTTTCAGAAAAACCGCTGAAAGCATGGGATATTGGCAATTATCAGTATGTCATTAATGCTGAAATGAACATTACTAATAATTCAGGCACTTCCACCAAAAAATATGTGTGTCGGATTACTTACAATAAGGGTGATAACGAGGAAGATGCACTTAACATTGAGAACTGGTCAATCATCGGCGTATCAGATTCATAAATATTTCTATCCTAGTTTATTGACCACAATCTATCAATGAATACTAATGCCTCATTGATTTTATTAAACCTAGCAACAGCAATTCATTGCTTTTGCCCGCCTCGCCTGCACATAAAAACTGCCCATTAAGCAATGGGCGGCTACCCTCTGGAGTATTATTATGATTGAATTTATTGTCGTTGCCATTTTCTTAGCTGCTATCTGTTTTTTTTTAAGATCACGCAAAAAAAAATCCCATAGCGTCAAAAACGCGCCTGAATCAGCAAAACCAATAAAACAAACACCTCAGCACACCGATAAAGTAGCCGCGCCTGCTAAGGAAAAAGCCTCTCCAGCAGTTACTCAAGCTGTTGCAGTTGAAAATAAGCCAGTTATCACACCACAACCAACTATCTCATTAGAAACGAGTTTGTTACCACAAGATTCGATGTTGAAACGGCATTATTTGACTCATGTACGCGCAATGATGAATTCACTTAACCCATCACGCCCTACCGAGTTAGCTTTATCGCGTCATTACGATACCCAAATCAATGCTAACATCGAACGTTGTTTAAATAATAAAATGGCGATGGATCAACTAATCGCTGACTATGCAGATTACAAAAAAACACTCATTCGTCCTGTTACCGAGTCTCAACCAATTGCGGTTACCGTTGAAAAACCTCAAACTATCATTGAGCCATCGGTTCAGGTTGAAACGGTGACTCAAAGCAGTGCGGTATTGCCACAACACAAAGTGTCAAAAGTCCCCAAAGATTCAATGTTAAGAAGACATTACTTGACTAACTTATATTCACAAGTGGCAGCTAATATGTCACCGCGCCCAACTGATGCGACTTTATGTCGTCATTATGACGCAATGCTTGAGCATGAAGTAAACAACCAGTTAAACAAATAAAATTCGTTTTATTACAGTATAAAGGCAAGGGCGACCAATGTTACTCTTGCCTTTTTTAGAGTCAATTTTCCTATTACGACGTTAGTTGTAAATTGTCTAAAATCGCTAAGGTAGGTGCAGATTGATTCATGGTATAAAAATGCAAACTCGGTGCGCCACCGTCTAGTAAACGTTGACACAGACGACTCACTACATCCAAACCGAACGCTTGTACCGCTGCTTTATCATCCCCAAAACCTTCTAAGCGTTTACGCATCCAACGGGGAATGTCCGCGCCACACATTTCTGAAAACCGAAACAGTTGTACATACTGGGTAATGGGCATAATACCTGGCACGATAGGAATCGTAATGCCATTTTTTTCGCACATATCCACAAAATAAAAATACGCTTCGGCATTGTAAAAATATTGCGTAATAGCTGAATCCGCACCCGCAGCTACTTTACGTTTAAAGTTTTTAAAATCTTCCACACTATTTGCCGCTTGCGGATGAACTTCAGGATAGGCGGCAACATGAATATCAAAATAATCACCTGTCTCTAGCCGTATAAACTCAACCAATTCATTAGCATAGCGAAATTCACCCACTGACATCATACCAGAAGGCAAGTCACCTCTAAGAGCCACAATTTTTGCAATACCGTGTTGTTGATAGTCTTTCAAAATAGCGCGAATATTCTCTTTGGTCGAAGCGACACACGATAAATGCGGAGCTGCTGAGATGCCTTTTGATTGGATATCAACCACGGTATCGAACGTTTTATCGCGGGTCGAACCACCTGCACCAAATGTGACTGAAAAAAAATCGGGATTAAGTGCCGCCAGTTTGTTATGTACTGCTTGTAAATTTACCGCGCCTTCTTCAGTTTTAGGCGGATAAAATTCAAAGCTGAATAATGGGGAATGTTGTAATTGCATGTTATAGGCTCGCTAAGGAAAGATTATTTAAACAGCCAGCAGTGATTGATACTACCTTCGTTTAATAGCATGGCATTTTAGCCTTTTGTTTTGTTTTTGGGCTAATTTTTGCGCATATTTGTCAATTGTGATGGTTGTTTGAGAACTATAACCATATATAAATCGAATCTAAACTCAACTTTATTGATCAGCAAACCGATGACAGCATTAATGTGCCAACACTTTTCAGGACACAAATTAAGTAACTTTATGCTGCGATTCGGTGTGACAGGCGAAGGATAGCCATTGCTGGAAGGAGTTGTTGTCAGTTGTAAGAACCTGTTCAACATCTCCGTAACAGCAAAGCCAAGAAAGCGAGATTGACGAATTGCAAGCTGGTGTTGAGCAAGCGTTCGGTATTTTTCCAAAGTCTT
>WSSedA1B3DRAFT_1000239_pt1 | contig 15904 bp, 19 predicted proteins | sample WetSurSiteA1Bulk_FD_9468 | JGI IMG/M metagenome (IMG submission 9468)
AATCGGATCGGCGGGTTGTGGACTCGACCGCACGACGTATTCTCGAACGACCGTTTCTCCGAGAAATTTTTCTTAACATGAGGGCAACTCCTGACTTGAGCAAGGTTGCAGAATCTTTAGGTTTTTACGTCATCACCATTCTGCCGAAAAATGCCAGCGAGAGGGGAATAATCGGCTCTGTAGTCCAGGTCCTTGCCCGCTATGATGTTTCCATCCGCCAGATCTTTGTTACCGACCCGGAATTTTCAGAAGAGCCCCGTCTTGTCATCATTATTGAAGAAACGATGCCAGATGGTGTTGTTGAACAGATCCGTGCATTGCCACAGGTAAAAAATGTCATTATCTAGATAGCATCGACAGCAAAAAAATAGTGATCAGAAAAATCACTTTTTTTATCAGCTGCAGAGCAGCTCAACTTCCTGTGCAAGATGATACATCCGCTGTCTCACCCTTCTTTTCAGGTGAATAGCAGATGCAATACTTTCTTCGATATTCACCCGCCGTTTACCCTCAACCAGATTATCTGCATGGCACACGATCTTCTCTTCGGTTGTTTGCGGCATACAGTCACGGGGAGATAATCCAAGCACAGTACATTCATCAGCTGTCAGTCCTGCACCGGTATGGCACTCAACAATGCGGGCAACCTCCTCGCTTATCCCAATCTGGCGCAGATAATCTGCCCCCAGTTGTGCATGGAGAATTGAATGGCTCCTGCCCCTCCCAATATCATGAAGCATCGCCCCAATATTGACCAGCATGGCAGAAACAAGTGCATTACCCCCGGCATATTCAAGTGCAATATCCCGTACTGCCCTGCAATGCAGGATAATTTTTTCACTGCACCCTGCATCACGCAGCAGATCTTCAGTATTTCTATCAGATTGATGAGGCATGACCCAATGACTTTTTGATCGATTCAATCCGCTCTTTGAGGGACTTTAAGAGCACGTCATTTTCAAAATGCGTCACGGCCTTTCCACATCCTGGACAATTGAAATCGCAGTTCATCGCTTGTGGGAAGGTAAAAAGGACCTGGCAGTCCTTGCAGATGAAGAAATCATTCTCTTCTTCATACTTTCCACGGCGTTCGAGTTTTTCCAGCACGAGTTCCATATCTTCACGTATCGCTTCAAAGATGTTATCGGTCCGCAGCTGCCAGAGATAGGTCAGCCAGCCTGTCTCGTTGTTTTTAATACGGTGATATTCGGCAAGCCGCTTTTCATACAGAGTATAAAGCGTGTGCCTTACTGAGTTTAAGTTGATACCGGTCTTTGCGGCAAGGTCTTCATCGCTGTGCTCACCTGAGCGCGGGAACCGTTCGATAAGGTTAAGCCCTTCATCTTTTACCAAGCGGTGAAGATATGCACGTATTGCCGGATCTTTTAACAGGTCGTCTATGGGATCCATCACCGTATGTATTGTCGGACGGTGCTAATATGCTTATCCAGCATTAAAAATGCAGTTTCGCGAGTCGGACCTTGTCCGTATACACTAACCACAGCCTGACCTTCTTCAAAAAATGTATCCGGCCACGGAATATCGGCAACATGCGGCCGCAGGTGTTTGAGATCTACTGTAAGAGTAAAATCCCGTTCAGCAAAGAGGATACTCCGGGCTGCAACCTGGAGAGGGGAGAAGGACTTTTGAGGAAGTTTACCAAAACATGCATCGATATGGCACTGAAACATGTTGCATCCGAATGCCATTTCAACGGTATCAATTGTCCCCTGGAAACGGGGATTTATCTCAATAGCATAAGCCGTTTTGGCGCCAAGCACAAAATCAATGCCAATAGTTCCGATACAGCCACTTGCAGCAGCGATCAGCTCTGCCCGGGTAACTATCTGATCACAGAGCGGGTGATTTAAAGGGGTCACGGAACCGGAAAATCCAAACACGGATTCCCCGTTGCCACGTAAGATTTGCTCGTTTGCAGCAATCGCCCGTGCCCGCGAACCATCCGTCACACAACAGACACTTGCCGGAATACCCGGTACAGGTTCCTGGAGGATAAAGGGTATCCCGGGATACAGGTTTTCCCATGCAGAGAGCTCGTCTGCATTCCGAACGATCGTATTCCGCCATCCCCCGGCACCTTTACGTGGTTTGACCATCGCGGGATATTCGCCCGAAGCTGAAAGGCTGGGAACGGGTATGTTATTATCTTCAAAAAAATGCTGGATATCCAGTTTATCCATAAACCGGGCAATTTTATCTTTGGGAGTCCCACAGAGAGGAAGGAACGTTGGCAGTTCTTCTGCCCCCGATGTGACAATAAAATGGTCAAATGTATGACGCTTGCTGATTGTGTGGATTGCATCAGGAAGATCAGCAAGATCACAAAATTTTTCCCGGTCAATGGTATTCCAACAGAGGTCCTGGTCACAGAAATGATCAACAGCACATACTTCATAACCTGCGTTTGCTGCTGACTGCACGACGTGCCGGGTGGCAAACCCGGCCACGAGCACTTTCCTCTTCACCTTTCCTCCGTTAGTTTTCCTGCTTTGGAGGGGATGATACGTATCTTTGAACCTGGAAATTCATTTGTTAATTCCTGACCGGAATAGAAGTGATCAAGAAACAGGGCAAGACTTGATATTTCGGAATGGGGTTGACCGGTGACAGCAACGTTATAATCCGCTAGCCCATAGAGGTCCCCGGGGACTTTCTCTGCTCCAACAATGACAAGAACTTTTTTACCCGTTTTTATCTCGCCGATAATGTCAGGAAGATTAAGGCCATACATCGTGAGGTGAACGACTGTTCCACCCTGTTCCTTCCAGTCACGGATACAGGAACGCCATTTCACATTATCCTGGCAGAAGAAGTCGCCCCCCCAGCGGCTTACCACATCATCAATACTCTGGACAACTCCTTTGTCAGCCGCCGCAAGATACATTCCCTGAGCTCCAAGGGCCCTCGCCGTAAGACCAACATGTGTCGTGACTCTCTGGTCGCGTTCGGGACGGTGCCCGATCCGAAGAATGATAACTTCAGTTTCAGTCATAAACGGGTTTCCCTCACTTTTTCCGTTCCTTGATTACACCATTTTCGATCGTATATGGGAGATCGTCTGAATATTTTACCTGGCAGCGTACAAGCGACTCACCAAAATTGAGTGCACGTAGTTTCTCCCCATTCCGTTCGATAAGGAGATATCGTTCGAGACGTTCGAGTGATGCATTCATCGTTACGGAATCAAGACCACTCAAAACGACCAGTCTTTCCATCGTTATTGTAGGTTCATTTACGATGAGATGATAGATCAACCAGTCTGCATCCTCTTCTTTCACTGTTATTCATTCCTCATGGTGGCGAATAAGGGTTTTTATCCAGCCACACAAAAAACGTTGGCGATCTCCCCATTTTTTTATGTCTTTATAGATCAATCAATGGTAATGGATCCTGACGATTCTCCTGTTCCCTACAAAACGCTGGTTACTCTTGCGGATAATCTTTTTGAGCGATGCGAAGATGATGTTTCCTGTCTTTCACGGATGCTCGATGCGCTTGATTCCGGTACGCGAAATGAATTACTGGCAAGTGACCTGCTTAACGCATTCCAGGTTTTTTATTATTATTTCCGTATCAATCCCGATGAACTGGTGAAAGAACGACTCGAACTGGAACCAGCCTCTTCCCTTGTAACGGGAGTGAAGATTGATGAGATCGATCCGGTAGATCTGATCTTTTCGGTAAATAATCATGAACCGGCAATACTTGTTTCCGATGGCGAAACTGTTCTCCAGACTTTTAGGGGAAAAACTGCGTATACACAAGGACTGAAGTATATTGAAAACCCCCCGTATTAAAAAGCAATATCAATATTTTTGATCATTATCATCATTTTTATGGTAAAATCCTGATGAGAGTATATGAGGTGTGAAATACGTAAAACACCCGGATACATCGAATCTAGATACGATCCCCGGCACTTATCAGCTGCTCATCGACTACTGCAGACACCAGTGGTGGGAGATGCCCCCATTTCACCATTAAACCTCCCATGATAGCAAAAACCCCGATGACCTCATCAGAATTCAGCTTATCAAGAATAGTCTGATCATCCGGCCGGATCTGGTTACATACTGAAGTTGCCCATGCATCGGCAAGCGCGACATCATGGGAGAATATAGTGACTGCATCGGCCATACCAAAGGAGATGGATGGTCCGACCGTTGCTGATGAGGTACAGATACCCAGTATTTTTTCCTGCGGAGGGACAACAAACGCGATGCGGTTGGAAAGTACTGCCTCCCCCGCGTGAACGCCCACGCGGACGGATAGGTCACTGACAAGGGCGATATCCCCACCGTTATCTATCACACCAAATACTGCACCGGCATCCATCATCGCTTCAACCCCGGCCCATGCAATTGCACCTGCTACTGCCGCCATAGGGCCTACACCGGTTGTTCGCGTAGCGTTGGTCATCCTTACAATAATCAGCTCATCAGAATCCGGCGTGTAGGGATCAAACGTTGAGAGAAAAAAAGGGTCGCGGACGATATACGCCTCAAGAGCCTGACGGGCAGTAAGCATCCCGTGCTTTGCCGCGGCAACATGCTCCGGTTCATCGGCAAGGATTGTTGCGATTGTCTCCCGGAACCTGAAGGGTTCACGGATCATAATGGAAGAGTAAGCGCCTGCTGCGGACAGGCTTCGATACATTTACCGCAGATCACGCATTTTTCTTCTGCCAGCTGCAGTTTCCAGTTACTATCCAGCGAGAAGACTTCGCGAGGACAGATACTGATACAGGCACCGCAATCAATGCATTCGCTCTCATTCACACTGATGCCATGTTCCAGGGTATGGACATGTGCACCGAGGTTAATCATCGTATTCCTGACGAGCTCGCACTGATCATCCGGCACATCGATGAGAGCCTCGCCTTCTGATGAATCGATAATCGCCCGTTCTACATTGATCAGGACGCCCGTGTCACGTACTGCCTGTGCGATAATCGGTTTGCTTCCTTTTTTCCGGGAAAATGTTACCAGGAGTTTCATTTCAGCCACCGTCCCCCAAACAGTTTGCCAAGGTCCATTGCCGTGAGCAGTGCGATCACATGGTTCCCACCATCGACTACAGGCAGTGCGCTGATATTATTTTTCTCAAGTTTCTGGACCGCAATATCCACGGCCTCATCCGGCGTGGTGGTAATCACTTTTTTTCTCATGATATCTTTGACAAGGTGGGCTTTACCGGGGTTTGCAACCGCTTTTGAAATGTCAAAAGTGGTAACGATCCCTACAAGGACGTTATCGCCATTGATAACCGGCAAATGATTGGTTTCACCTTTTAAGAGTTTCTTTGCTGCAGTCCTGATCTCTTCATCTTCTCCGATACTGACAACCTGCCGGTTCATGATATCGAGCACCCTTGGTCCTTTTGCGCTCTCATGCATGGGTTTTACGGGCTTTTTGGAATCTATCAGGCGGGTTGGAAGCGAAAGCTGCATTCCCCCGCTCTCAACCCACCGTTTCAACTCGCCGGCAACTTCGCGTGCCTTTTTGAAGCTGGAGAGAGATGACGTGCGAACCTCTTCACCATTTATTTCAATCATCCCGCTACGTAAATCAGCATACGATACTTTCCTCAGTGCAGGACGACTACGGCTCGGTACGCCATAATCGAGAAGATCGACGAAAATATCCTGGTCACGGACTGCTGTGGCACGCACTACCTCTATATCAAGGACGGGCAATGGTATGCCCAAACCAACATACAGTGTGACCCCGTACCCGGTCATGGTTGCTGCACGGAGATAGTCCTGTGACATCTTTTTTAAATCCCCGGTAACCATCAGTGTGCCAAATCCTCCGGCAGGTGAGTGCTGGGTTCCTTCACCGATGACCATCCCCTGGGCCCCGCACAAAAAGATCGGAACGCCGCTGCCGATTAGGCGGAGTTTTGGATCATTAGATAGTGGATTTAAAACTCCCGCTCCGGAATAAGAGACATTACTGCAATTCGGCAGCAGTACTCCCATGTAGGTATGCAAAATGTGCTCCGTTGAATTCGTGGCAGCATTATATCGCTGATATGCATTGCGAGGATTGCACATGATAGCCTGGTTGAGATTTTCCAGCAGGAGGTCGGTTGTAATTGTGCGGCGCGGATAGCAGTCAGTCCCCCGTGAACTTGCACGGAGTTCAACGGATTTTCCTGCAACTAGGTCCTCGAGTACATGCGCGCCACCATACTGCTCTTCCCGGGTATCAGATTGCTGGGTTGCACCGATATAGGTATCCACAGCTGCAAGTCCACCGTACGCCTCAACGTTGTTTAACCAGATTCTTTCCATACGGATAGGAGGTTCGGCGTGCCCGAAATTGAGAAACGCACCAGAAGAGCACATGGCCCCGAAGGTACCGGTAGTAACTACATCAACTTCTTTGAGCGCTCCCTCCTCACCCAGTTCGGCAACGATAGCGGGCATCTCCTCAGCAGTGACGACACGTGCAGTGCCATCACGGATCCGCTCGTTGATCTGATCAATGGACTTGTGCATGCCCAGAAATACGCTTTTATGCATATTAAAATTAATTGTTATTACCTTTAGTAATATATGCTATTTTAACCCGTGGCGACGATACTTGTCCATGCATGTGGGTGCCTTCATTGAAGAAATGGAGCAGCTTGCTCCCCCGGGTCTTGCCGAGGATTTTGATGCAGGAAAGATTGGCCTCGTTGTTGAAGGAAGAGAAGAGATTTTGCGGGTATGTTGCGCACTGGATGCTACACCCTTTGTCGTAAAACAGGCTGTGAAGGAATCCGCAGATATGCTCGTAGTACACCATACACCATTGTGGACCCCGGTCACTGCTATGAGAGGGAAGACTGCCTCTTTGATGCGCGCCCTGCTCTCTGCTGAGATGAACCTTTATGTGATCCACACAAATTTCGACCATGCCAGAGAAGGGGTTAACGATGCCCTCGCAGAACTCCTTTCACTCACCGATGTCACCCCTATATCGCATGGCTGTATCGGGACCTGTTCACTATCACCTGCTGAAATCTCAACGCGGCTGGGGGGCACTATCCGTCTCTGGGGAAAAATCAAAAAAATCCGAAGGCTTGCGCTTGTAGCCGGGAGCGGTTTTGACCCTGACTTCATTGAAGAAGCCAAGATACTTGGTGCTGATGCTTTCCTCTCTGCAGAGATGAAGCATTCCGTTGCCCGTTCGTCGCCGCTTCCCTGTCTCGAAGCAATGCATTACGCACTCGAAGCTCCGGCAATGCGACGCCTTGCAACCCGCATGGGCTGGCAGTACATCGACGATCCACCGGTTCAGCAGATTGTCCCATGAGTGATTTGTGGCAATGTCTTTCTGAAAAAAAAGTTCTCGACGAAGCGCTTCGTCTCGAAATCGAAGAGACCTTTGGTAACCGTGGGAAAAAAGCCCTGACTGCACTTGATGATGGAAGGATAAAAAAATATCTTGATTTTTTTGTTGTCCAGGGGAGGACTGCTGACTATATTGTTGAAGACGATTTTTGTACCTGCAGCGATTTCATGTTCCGGGGCAGGACCTGCTGGCACCTGCTGGCAGTCAGGATTGCACGGGAGACAAACACATTCCGTGCTATTGACACATGGTACATGGACCAATGGAAAAAATAAGGTGTAAACAATACACTAATTAGCGTATATAATCAACTGTACAGACGACTACGTGATTTTTCATGCTCGAAGAAGAATACCAGCTGGAATATTTTAAGACTCAGGGGCTGACACGCAAGGTCTGTAAAAGCTGCGGTTCGGCATTCTGGACCCGTGATACTACGCGTGAACTCTGCGGAGATGCCCCCTGCGAGCCCTATAATTTTATCGGTAACCCGGTCTTTAAAACCCATACCCTTGACAGCATGCGGGAAGCGTATCTTTCATTTTTTGAAAAACAGGGTCATACAAGAATAGAGAGGTATCCCGTTGTTGCACGGTGGCGGGACGATATATACCTCACAATAGCATCAATTGCAGATTTCCAGCCGTTTGTCACCGGTGGGATTGTACCTCCACCGGCAAATCCGCTCACTATTTCCCAACCATGCATACGTCTCAATGATCTTGACTCGGTCGGCAGGTCAGGGAGGCACCTGACAACCTTTGAGATGATGGCACATCATGCCTTCAACACTCCGTCTGAAGAGATCTACTGGAAAGACCGGACGGTTGAGCTCTGCGACCAGTTCATTGCATCCATAGGTGGAGATATCAATAAAGTCACGTACAAGGAGCACCCGTGGATTGGCGGAGGTAATGCAGGACCGAGCGTTGAGGTTCTGATCGGCGGACTTGAGATCGCAACGCTCGTCTTTATGAGTCTCGGCAGAGAAAAAACGTCAGGAACAGGGTATGAACTGAATGGGGAAATGTATTACCCGATGAAACTCCGGATTGTGGATACCGGCTATGGTCTTGAACGACTTGTCTGGGCATCCAAAGGTTCGCCAACCATCTATGATGCGGTCTTCCCCGAGATGGTCAGCAGGGTCATGAGTGCTGCCGGACTATCCCATATGCTTGACAATAAGGATTACACCAAGATCCTTTCCCTGAATGCAAAATTTGCCGGGCTTATGGACATCACCGGTTCCAACCTTTTCCAGTTGAGAAAGAAGGTAGCTGCGGCAATTGACGTTTCTCCCGAAAAACTCGACAAGATGATAGCGCCAATCGAGAAGGTATACGCGATTGTCGATCACACCCGCTGCCTTGCGTATATGCTTGGTGACTGTATTGTGCCCTCGAATGTCCGCGAGGGATACCTTGCACGCCTTGTCATAAGGAGAACCCTGCGGATGATGAACGAGCTGAAGATAACAGAGCCGCTTGCTGATCTTGTTGAACAACAGATGCAGATTATCGGTATGAAGAAGTTTGAACAGGATATCTCTGTTGTCCGTGAGATTGTTGACCGGGAAACTGATAAGTATTCGTCCACACTTGAACGCGGGACACGGATCGTACAAAAGCTTGCAAAGTCCTACAAGGCAAAAAGCCAGCGTATCCCGCTCTTAGAGATCATCACGCTCTACGATTCACATGGGATACAGCCTGAGATGGTCAGGGATATCTCTTCAAAAGAAGGTGCGGTAGTTGATCTGCCGGACAATTTCTATTCCATGGTTGCCGATATGCACTCCGAATCGAAAAAAGAAGTTGTCGAAGACAAAACATCAAAGTATATCGGACGTGTCAACGGCCTTCCCGCAACAAGGAAACTCTATTATGAGCAGCCATCTGACATCGAATTTGAAGCAGTAGTGCTTGACTTCTTTGATAGCTACGCGGTAACCGACCAGACCCTCTTTTACCCTGAGGGTGGAGGGCAGCCCGCAGATACCGGCACTCTTGTCAGTTCTGACAGTATGGTCAGGGTGGATGGAGTAATAAAGATCGGGGAAGTGATACTTCACCACATTTCCGGAGGTGTTGTCCGCAGGGGCGAACGTGTAAAAGGGATGGTTGACGAGGAACGGAGGTTATCCCTGATGCGCCATCACACCGCAACGCATATTCTTCTCCACGCAGCAAAAGATATCCTCGGGGCGCACATTCACCAGGCGGGGGCCCAGAAGGGCAGTGAAAGCTCCCGCATTGATCTCCGGCACTTCAAGCATATCACGCCGGATGAACTTCATAAAATCGAGATAACGGCAAACCGTCTGGTTATGGCAAGCCAGCCGCTTGAGATCTCAATAGAAGACCGAACAAAAGCAGAACAAAAATATGGTTTTTGCCTCTACCAAGGGGGCGTCCCGCCCGGAAAGGACATCCGGGTGGTAAAAGTTGCAGGAGATGTCCAGGCCTGTGCGGGAACCCATTGCCGGAATACCGGTGAAGTCGGGGTCATCAAAATAATCAGGGTTGAACATATCCAGGACGGAATTGAACGAATTGAATTTGCCGCAGGCATGGCCGCAATTTTTTATATGCAGCACCTGGAATACCTCGTTTCATCCTCATCAGACACCCTCTCCGTGCAGCCGGATAACCTTCCCCCTGCAGTGAACCGCTTCTTCAATGAATGGAAGGAGCAGAAGAAAGATATCGACCGGATGAGTGGCAGGTTAGTAGAGCTCGAGATCCAGACTCTTGTTCCCGAATCTATCAATGGTGTTGCGGTCATTATCAAACGCATTGATCTCCCCGCAAAAGAATTGTCCGCACTTGCTGCATCTGTTGCAGAAAACGGTGGGGTAGCTCTTATTGCAGGGGTTGGAGATACCGTGCGGGTAGTGCTTACCTCCGGAGAACCGCGGGTGAACGCTGGTGAGATTATCAGCCAGGTCTGCTCCCTCCTTGGAGGAAAAGGCGGGGGAAAACAAACGCTCGCCCAGGGTGGCGGTCCTAATGCAGACCAGCTTGACCTTGCCTTAAAAGTAGGACGCGAAAGGATAATCGCAGCACTGTATGGCAGATAATGTTGTCCTGCTGGAACCTGGCGATGAGCGGGCGCAGAAGATCGCAAAAGCAATGTCGAGCCAGATGGCAAGCGATATTCTCCAGCTCCTTGCAGAGTCCCCCCAGAGTTTAACCGGGATCACCGAACGACTTGCCATTCCTCTCACAACGGCAAAATATCATACTGAGAATCTTCTCGATGCCGGCCTGATACAGGTCTCCGAGACAAAATACAGCGTGAAAGGACGCGAGATTAAAATATATTCCCTCACGAACCAGCTCCTTATCGTTGCTCCCCGACAGTCAAACGTTCACTCATTGTTACTGAAGTATGCATCGCTTTTTGGGATTGTTATATTCGGTTCGCTCGTTATTGCAATCCTGTCCCCCATTCTAGGGAGGGGTAGTACAATGGGGAGCAGTCTGAATGGCGCACCACGTATGGCCGCACAGGAATATAGTGTCCCAGCGGCAAAGACAATAGTTGAGGGAGGTCTGCAAAATGCAACTATGGTTCCGGATTCGATGGTTTCCGGCTCAAAAGGCGTAGTGGACACAGTAGCTGCAAACCTTTCGCCGGTACCATCACCATTTGCCACCATTACCGCAACCCCCCCAGTCACTCCAGTGCAAATAACAGCGAATACTGTTGCCTCTGCTAATGGGTTGATCCCGGATGTGGCACTTGCATTTTTCCTCGGTGGTGTGATGGTAATCGTGGTACTTGTTTTCTACGAGATTTATCGCCGGAAAAAATGATAAAGTAACCAAAGAGATTTTTTCCCTTTTAACAGGATTAACTTCGTTTTACACGGTAATGCGCGGATCAGAGAATTTTCCTTTTTCCCCTCTCATAGTATCCCTCGTAACTGGTTATAATAAAAAATAAACTGGAAGCTAAAAAAATGTTTGAGGAGAACTTATCGTTTTTTTATCAGGCTTACTGACAGCATTCCTATAATGCCAAGTGCTGCTACGACCGTTACATAGGAGAGAGGGGACTTTGTTGGTGTAGGAAGGGGTGTTGGAACCGTTGTCGGAGGGCGAGTAGTCACGCGAGTCGTTGCAGGAATGGTTGTCGGGATCGTTGTTACCGGAGCGGACACCTTGAATGTTTTCACACCAATATATCCCTTTGAATCACTGAAGGTCACATCATAATCACCAGGCATAGTCACTGCAACATGCTGGGTAAATACTCCGGCTCCGGATTGCACATTGATTTTTGTACCTATCCACTGGGGCCCGAAGATAACTCCATCAGGTCCCCTGACCGCAATTTCTACACCATCGTTTCCCAATTTCGCAATATATCCCTCGATCCGGAGTGCGTCGTCGATGGACTGCGTCATAGGAGAGGTGATCGTAATATCACCGGAACGGTCGATAAGCACAGGTAGTTGCAAGGTTATTGAATCAGATGACAGACTTGCCTCATCATTTCCTCTGAACTGTGCCTCCAGTTTATACTGTCCACCCGGTAATCCCTTGGTGTCGAATAATTTGTACTGCGTGGCATGACTATCCTGGATTGTAACAGACTGTTTGCTGATTGGTGTTGCCGTATATCCGGACTGGTAAAATGCAAGGTCGAATGTAGTTCCTGCGGGGAGGTTGCTGTCTATAGAACATTTCAATGGCAGTCCCACCTGTACCGATTCCGGACAACTCAGATAGAACTGGTATGCAGATGCAGTCCCGGCAAAACACAACAGGAATAATACGATGAGCAGGATCCTTTTCATATTTACAGCATCGAATGGCCGCAATTAAAAAGTTTCCCGTTAGTACCGAAGGAGTAAAAATAAAAAATCCCGGATTACAGGGATGAGATCAAATCATGCTGATAAAATTATTGAGCAGGCAAAGACCGATCGCGCCACTCTTCTCCGGATGGAACTGGACACCAAAGGAATTCCCGCAACATACTGATGAAGAAAAGGAACAGATGTATTCAGTTGATGTGAGTGTATATTCCGGAGAGGTGTCTGCATAAAACGAGTGGACAAAATATACATATTCATCCGCGCCAAATCCTGCAAAAAGCGGGTTCTCAGACTGTTTAATCACCAGTGAGTTCCAGCCCATGTGCGGGACTTTCTGACCGGAACCCCGGGGAAATCGTCGCACTCTCCCCGGTATAAGCCCGAGACCCGGATGAATCCCGTGTTCTTCGCTGGTATCCATTAGCATCTGCATCCCCAGACAGATCCCAAGCAAAGGGACATCCCGGGTTGCCTCGATAACAACTTCCTTCAATGGACCAAGCTGGTCCATGCCCTCGTGAAAGGCCCCGACCCCGGGAAGCACAAGTCCGTCTGCAGCAGCAATCTCTTCTTTATCTGAGGTGATTACTGCATTCGCTCCGGCTTTTTCAAGCCCGCGGATTACACTTCTCAGGTTACCCAGCCCATAATCAATAATAGCTATCTTCTTCATCTGTGCAACCTTCTATAAGCCGCCATTTCCCACCCGTGACCCAGTCTGCAGAAAGGCCCCGGCTTTGTTGCCATTCTTCGAGCCGCAAACGCCAGCTCTCCCAGAGTTCTGGATATTTGGCCTCGATCAAATGTATCAATGCCATATCGCTTGACGGGCACATGAAACATCCGATCCGATCAAGGTGATTTTCATAGAGGATGTTATAGGGTGCACGCTCCCTCATAAGATACAACCAGACATGGAGAGCAGTCCAATTCTGGATCGGGGCAGCAGAGAGCTGGGTACGTACGTTTGAGTTCCTCCAGACACGCTTGCTCTGCGCCCTTGCCGCAGACTCGTATCGCCGCTGACCGATAAATGAAAGACACTCCCCCCATTGATCACGTATCAGGTCTGCCACGGGAGTCAGTTTACAGACCCTGCAGCACCACCGGGCATTCACCGCGGGAGGACCCTGTCGTTCAAAGGTTTCCCAGAATGTTGTTTTTCCATTTGTGCGGATGATTTCCAGGCCATAATACCGTGATGCTTCCTCCACATTTGCGTAGGTTTCCGCAAATTCCATACCAGTATCAGCAAAGAGCATCGGGACTTTACCGATGGCTTTTGTCACTACAAGCAGAGTCGCAAGACTGTCCTTTCCACCGGAATACGAAACATTTACCACAAGATGCGGGTTCTGTGCGGTAACCTCCCGCACAAATCCCATGGCTGATGATTCTGCTAAATTGAGCACATCCGAATTTGCAGCAACTGCTGTTTCCCAGCTCGCTTCCCCGGCAACTATCACTGAGGCAATGTTCCTGCGTGTCCTCACAATCGAACCTTTCTCCATATCCCGCGCAACAGCTGCACTGGTTTTTGCCCGCCCGACACCAATACAGGTACCACCTTTTGTAAGAATGAAAACTTCGTCTCCGGCACAAACTGCATCATCAATGAAATCCAGCCCGGGTGCAAGCACGCTCATCCCCTGGTCCTTGATGAAAGGAACAGCATCATTATCGACTATGAGATAGCGTTTTTTGGGAGTGAATAATGTGCATGCTTCCGGCCGTGGAACAGGTTCCCATCGACGCTGGTCCGGATAATACCGGATAATCCCTGCAATTCCTCCTCCCACAATAATCTCCTCCATCCGGTCATGGTCAGGGACCTTGTTCAGAAGTACAAGGTGGCGTGGCGGGATGAGTGGTGCACCAAAATGATCAGTGTAAATTTTGTTGATTAATTCAATATCTGCAGGAAATGCCGGACGGGCATCTCCCGGAGGGGTTACGGGTACTTCCCGGGTATTTTGGCCGCATGCACAATTTTGTTCAAGGACTGGAGAATGGCAATTATCACACCAGCGTAAAAGAATTTTCCCAAGATATGACGGGCGCATCTTTCTACTCATTCGCTCTGCAGGGATAAAAAATGGGAGGAGTAAAATAATCAGGATACATTGTATGATAGTTCTATAAGGAATCTACCTTGTAAAAGAGTTTTTTCTGATTTTTTAATTTTTTTTCATTCATTTTTTCATTCATATAGTACTCTGCATACTAAAGCGGGAGGATTGATAAACACCAATATTCCACACTGTACGTATATTTCATGATCGATACGTGGCTTTTTGTAGCACTGTGCCTTGTCTTCCTGTCAATCTGCGCAGTCGTGAGGATCCTTCCCGGACCGACACGCTTTGACCAGCTCGTTGCTCTTAACACTGCAATCACTCTTGCGGCGGGCGCAGCACTTGCGTTCAGTATCTCCCTTGGAAACATATTGGTTCTGGACGCATCAATTGCGCTACTGACGCTCTGCTTTGCCGGAACAATAGCCTATGTACGGTATGGAATGAGGGACAAATCATGAGCTCACCTTTTGCAGATAGTATCATTTTTTTACTGCTTGTTATCAGCGTTGGATTTGGCGGGATAAGTGTGATTGGTCTCCTGCTCTTCCCCGATATTCGAAGCAGGATGTATACGGCTACGCGTGCATCACTAATCAGCGTTTGTGCCATAACCCTGTCAGTGATTTTGTTTGCTCTTTTCGAGCTCCTCTCTGAAGGGGGTCCCCAGTATACTACCCTGGTTCTGCATACTCTGGTTCTTATTATTGTCGTGACGGGGGCCAATGTGATGATGTTCAGGATGATATCCGACCATGTAAAGACCAAAAAACCTTTCCAGGGACAGCATGAACAAAAAATGCTCGACAGTCCTTAAAAATCGCTATTTTTTACTTTCCCAGGTTCGAAAAGATCTCTATTTCCAGCGCATACGTCGGTATAGAGCAGTATCATTATACCGAGGGATTTTTTTAAACTCCATAAAATTGGTATTTTGTAAAACGGGGCGCATTTTAAAAGATTGCGCATTTCAAGAAATATTACTTTTTAAATCCTTTAATGCTCTGATACTGCCATTTACTATGAAATAAGTGGTAGTTGATAGTGATTCTATGCACTAAACTGGCGTTGCGACCAAAATATTTATTAATTCATAGATTGATGAATTTTATAACCCTTTCCGGTAGGAGGTGGATTTCTCATGGCAGCAGCAAAGAAAGCAGCGGCAAAGAAGCCGGAAGCGAAAAAGCCAGTCAAAAAGGCGGCAGGCAAGAAGAAATAATCTTCACAACACACTAACACTATTTTTGAATGCGTATCTTTCCTTGGATCAAGGATCATGGAAAATAAATCTACAAAAGTACTCTTATTGAAAACAGGTTTTGCAATGACAAGTGTCCAGTGCCATGTGCTGAAATTCCGGGGAGAGGCCTGCTCATATGATTTCTGACCCCCCTTTTCGGGGTATTACAGAATAACCTTCTTGATTATGAGGAGAGATTGCTGGAATAAAATCTGTAATTGGCCGGCCCCGGACCTCATGTGGTGGCAACCAAGCATCTCAGCCATCCGATCATTTATCTGGACTATCCGGAACTGACTATCAAGTACCCAGATCGCCTCGTATGCCGTTTCCACGATGCGCAGGGAATTTTCTTCACTCTCCCGCAGTTTCTGCTCTCTTTCATGCAACTCGTTGT
>WSSedA1B3DRAFT_1000242_pt1 | contig 15842 bp, 12 predicted proteins | sample WetSurSiteA1Bulk_FD_9468 | JGI IMG/M metagenome (IMG submission 9468)
GCTTCGTCAATTATTGGTGGAAAAAAGACGCAAAGTCCGGATGGAACATTTGGAACGTTTTCGCAACTCGGGTAGGGCTTTGACTCTGGCGCAGGATCTTGAATACACATCGGATGAGAATTTACCCACAGAATCTGAACCTCAGGGAGAAAGCGATGAATTCCCACAACACAAGCAGTTAAGAAAAGCACATCCATTAGATCGTTTTTTACTCGTTATCGAGGTTTTGGCTGTTCTTGCGTTATTCTTGATCATATTTAATGGAATCAAGGTTCTCAGGGATTTAAACGCACAATTTGCTCAATCACTTACACCTGCAACACTAACCCCCACTCCCCTCATCATGCCTGTGATTTTGCCTTCCGGGCACACACCTCCAAATTCTCCAGGTGGCACTCAACCGAATCAGGCAGAAATTCCAACCCATTTATTACCCCTCTACCAATCCCTGGCTCAAATCCCGATTCCTACACCTGGACCGGAGCAAGCTATACAGCTCCAGATCCCGATTATCGATGTTGATGCTCCTGTGGTTCAGGGAGATGGATGGGAACAGTTAAAAAAAGGTATTGGACAGCAAATTGGTACAGCCGATCCAGGCCAGGTGGGGAATATGGTCATGTCAGCCCACAACGATGTGTTTGGCGAGATTTTCAGAAATCTGGATCAATTGGAGCGAGGTGACCAGATCATAGTATACACTCCTCAGCATGCGTATACTTATCTCATTACAAATATTCAAATCGTGGAACCCACCGATGTAGAAGTTATGTCGACTACTCCTGATCCCACTGTCACGCTGATTTCCTGCTATCCGTATTTGATTGATAACCAACGTATCGTTGTACAAGCAAGTTTACAGAGCGCCAGCAAATAAGCTTTATAATATATGTCATATAGGGTCATGAATGGAATATCCATTTCAAGCACCCAAAAGATTTATGGAGACATTGAATGGCAAAAAAAACAAAACGTCCGACCCGCAGAGAAGTTAATCCCTCGGTTGAAAAATCTGTTTCTGATCCATTGATTACCAATCGCCCTTCAGGGTTCAATCCCGATTACCAGTATGTCATCAAGGACCTTCGCCGTGTAGGAATTTTGGCAGGTTCATTTATCGTTGTGTTAGTATTGTTAACAATACTGTTGCATTAGTTACTTCATAGACCGGTAAGCATTTACTGCTCGATTTAAGGTGGGAATGTGGAACGAACTCGCTGGCCATATGCAACCAAACTAACCATTAGCCTGTTGCTGTTGGTTTTTTTTATATATTTACTATCGCGATTTAATGAAATCATTCCCCCTTTTATTATCGCGGTCATAATCGCTTATATCCTTAGTCCTATAGTAAATTATCTCCAGAGACGAATTCACATTCCTAGATCATTGATCATCCTGCTCACCTTCATCATCGTTTTAGCTGTCTTAATTTCATTTAGCATCGTGATCATTCCCATTTTCGCAAGCAAACTTCCCTCAACCGAGATAAACACTCAGCAGTTAATAAATTCCTTGGAAGCTGCTCTATCGAAGCAATATCATATTTTTGGGATCACGATTCTTCCTTCTACATTATTTGATCAAACGATTGTTGCCCTGCGAGGTTTTATACAGCCTGTAATAGGCCAAACTGTGACCATTGTAACCAGCATTATCACATCCATCATCTGGATCATATTTATAATCCTGGTGTCTTTCTACCTGATCAAGGATGGAACCAAACTCGAGGAATGGTTCACTTCTCATTTACCTCCAGTGTTTATGCAAGACTACATTTGGATACATGATGAGATTAACCAGATTTGGAGTGCATTTTTTCGCGGTCAGCTTTTGTTGAGTTTCATCGTCTCGATCATTTTTATTGTGGTGGGTTTTATAATCGGACTACCATACGCTTTTGCTATGGGTATCCTCGCAGGCATCCTGGAATTCCTACCCAGTATCGGCCATGCCATATGGTTATTCATTGCTTCTTTGCTCGCTTTTTTCCTTGGTTCTACCTGGATTCCAATTCCAAATTGGGCGTTCATGCTGATCGTTATCGGACTTCACTTGTTCTTCGAGCAATTTGACTTGAATTATCTAATCCCTCGCATCATCGGACGCAGTGTCCACTTACCTCCTTTGGTCGTTATTCTGGGGATTGTATCCGCTGCCTTACTGGCTGGAGTATTAGCGATTCCATTAGCAGCCCCAACCATTGCCTCAGCAAGGGTAATTGGGCGATATATTTTTGCTAATTTGTTTGACATGAAATGGACACCCATCAGTGCCACACAACCTTTACCTCCTCCAAAATCTTATTGGTGGCAAAGACGCCATAACAGAGAGTAGCAGCCATGAGCGTGGAAAAATCCCAACCAAATTCTCCTAAATGGAGTTCCACATCAAAGATGATTGTTGGACTCACATTTGCTGGTTTATTGGTGGCAATGTTGATCTACTTTAGGTCCATCATTGGGCCATTATTGATAGCTTTTATCCTTGTTTATTTACTTCATCCCATAGCTGCGTTCCTCAATACCCATACTAAATTGTCTTGGCGTGCATCCGCAAACATCATTTACATTTTCCTGATCATCATCCTCATCATTACATCCACATTGACTGGCCTGGCTGCGATTCAACAGGTCCAAAGCTTGCTGGTAGTCATTGAACGTTTTGTTAATGACCTTCCCAGCCAAATTGATAACATTTCAAAACAAGTAATCGTCCTTGGTCCATATTCATTTGATTTGAGCTTGTTTACCGACCTGGGCAAGCTTGGTGATCAGGTGATCAGCACTTTACAAATGCTCATTGGAAGAGCTGGAACTGTAGTAGGCTCGCTTGCCACCGCCACAGCCAGTTTGTTTGGATGGGGTTTTTTCGTCCTGATCATCTCGTATTTTGTTTTGGCTGATATCGGTAAAGTACCCAGCCCCCAATATTTCATCAATATCCCCGGATATTCTTATGATATTCAAAGGATGAGCAAGGCTATTGGGCGGATTTGGAATGTTTTCCTGCGCGGTCATCTGACGATCGTAATAATGGTCATAATCAGCTATACAATCCTCTTAACCATTCTGGGGGTGCGGTACGCTTTCGCTCTGGCAATATTAGCCGGGATGGCACGATTTGTCCCCTACATTGGCCCTCTCGTAACTTATATCGTCATGGGATTAGTGACATTATTCCAGCCTGGAAATTATTTCAACCTGCAGCCCCTTTTCTACACCGCCCTAGTTATTATTCTTTCAATCATCATGGATCAAATCTACGATAATCTCGTGGTTCCACGTATCATGGGTAGAAGCCTTGGTGTTCATCCCGCCGCGGTTCTGGTGGTTGCTATTATTGCTGCAAATCTGATTGGCCTGGTAGGTTTGCTCCTGGCAGCACCGGTATTGGCTACTGTCAATCTTGTGAGTCGTTATACTATCCATAAGATGTTTGATCGAGACCCATGGGTTGATACTGGAGAGCCGTTGCAACCTTCAGGTTTCCCAAGGATAAATAAACTAATAACAAATATAAGTGTCTGGTGGAAATCTAGAAAAAAACAGCCAGATCAGTAAAAACAAGGAGCGTAGGCAAGAATGGCAATCCACCCGCGCTCCACATTTATTTACACGCGAAACGGTCAACACACCTATCTATATGGATAGTTTTGATTGACCATAAATTTGCTCGCGAATTTCAATGATCTGGTGTCGTAATTTATCATCCCTCTCGATCAAGTCTGAAACTTTTTGGCATGCATGCATCACCGTAGTATGATCTCGCCCACCCAGTGTTTCCCCTATTTTTGGTAATGAGCATTTTGCCTCCACCCGTAAAAGATACATGGCAATTTGTCTTGGCAACACCACGTCCTGCCTTCGTTCAGGACCAACCAGGTTTTGTACTGTCACACCGAAAGCATCAGCTACCACGCTCACTACCTCATCGGGTTTCACTGAGTTCCGCCTGGGTGAGGAATCCGCTAAGGCTGTATCTACAAGGGTAGTATTCAAGGGTAAGTTGCTCAGGTCTGCCAGGGCAAGTACACGCGTCAGGCTGCCTTCGAGCTCGCGAATATTAGATTGAACCCTTCTTGCAATCGTTTCGATAATTTCAGATGGAATCTGTCGCCCTATGCGCTCCGATTTTGATGACAGGATCGCTACCCGCGTTTCAAAATCCGGTGGTTGAATATCCGCTGCCAAACCACATTCAAAGCGGGAGCGAAGTCGTTCTTCCAGGGTTACCAGCGCTTTAGGAGGCCTGTCAGAGGTAATGACGATTTGTTTCTCCTGGCCATGCAGTGAATTGAACGTGTGAAAAAATTCCTCCTGGGTGGACTCCTTGCCTGCGATAAATTGGATATCATCGATCAGTAAAACATCACTGCGCCGGTATTTTTCTCGAAACGCCTGGGTGTTGTGAGACCGGATGGCATTGATCAAATCATTGGTAAACTCTTCCGAAGTGACATACAAAACATTCAATTTTCGGTTCATGCAATGATTACCAATTGCGTGTAAGAGGTGAGTTTTCCCCAACCCTACCCCCCCATATAAGAAGAGTGGATTATACGCCTGTGCCGGTCGCTCTGCCACAGCCAAGGATGCAGCATGTGCTAGGCGGTTGGCTGAACCAACTATAAAATTTTCGAACGTATAACGATTGATGAGTGCTGAAGTTTTATACTGAGGTGTTGGAAATTCGAGCTCATCAACCTGAGGAGGAATATCTACCGTAGTTTGTTCCGAACTTGCCTGCCATACAATGAATCTCAAACTCACCGTCCGGTTTAGAATACCGCATAACAGGCGTTTAACCTTACTCGCTAATCTGCTTTCCAGCCAATCGCGAGCATAAGCATTGGGAACACCAACAATAAATACGTTATCCTCGTAGCTAACAATTTCTGCGTTTCGAACCCAGGTTTCATAGGATGCTTTGGGCATATCCATTTGTAACTGGCCCAAAACAGCCTGCCATGCTTGATCAGGTTTCATATTCAACCCTTCCTCCTCTGTCCAGGTTGAGAGCATAGCGGTATAGATAACCCCCACCCTAAATTCAGCTGGGGGAATTTTTCCTATATTCACCTGCTTTTTTTTACGGAAAAGCCAGCCGGGATATTCCATATTTAGGCTGGCTAACCATAACAACAAATATCTATAAGCTATGATTACTGCACCATTCTAGCAGAAAATCAGCTTGTTGCGCAATACCTTTACCCTACGGTTACTTTAAAAATCCCAATTATTTAAGATTCGAAATGTTAAAGAATTATTCAAAATTCTCTTCGTTGGTTCTGGCATATTACTAATACTTCCTTAGTGATTTGCCCTGATGATTGGGGAACACATGTTCTTATCCCTATATATGGGATAAATATCAATATTTCGGGTCATTTGCCTATATATGGCATATATTATTTTAGTGTAGTTCGTGCGATTTTACTCTCTCCTATAAAAATAGTTCACCAAATCTGGAGCATTTTATAAGCTAATTACAAAATATGCTTCTTCAAATGTTCATTGTGAATCACATTTTTATGCCCCTAAATTCAGGAATGGTCTGCTTGATTTTTATCCAACATATTTCGCCCATTTAAAACCCAAAATTTATACATATCTCCAACATGTTGTTAATGGGATTCTTGCATTATTTAAGTATCCTTTGAGAAACTAATCCTTTATAAAAATCTGGATTTCTCCTCAAATACTTGGGAAAATACAGTGGAGTGCATATGTCGAAGATTATTGGTATTGACCTTGGTACCACCAATAGTGTGGTAGCTATAATGGAAGGCGGCGACCCAACTGTGATTACTACTGCAGAAGGGTCTCATCTCCTACCTTCAGTGGTGGGTTTTAATAAAAATGGTGAACGTTTGGTCGGTCATATAGCAAAACGTCAGGCAGTTATTAATCCTGATAATACCGTATATTCAATCAAACGATTCATGGGTAGGCACTACGACGAGGTGGAATCTGAACGCAAAATGGTTTCATATCAGGTCATCCGTGGGCCTTCCGACGACGTCCGTGTAAGGGTGCCTTTGATGAAAACTGATTATACTCCTCAGGATATCTCAGCCATGATCCTGTCAAAACTAAAACAAGATGCAGAAGCATACCTGGGTGAGTCCATCAAACAAGCCGTTATTACAGTTCCAGCATATTTCAATGATAGCCAGCGCCAGGCCACTAAAGATGCCGGTAAGATTGCTGGACTGGACGTGCTACGCATCATTAACGAACCAACTGCTGCAGCTTTGGCTTACGGATTGGAGAAGGCAGAGAATGAGACAATTTTGGTATTCGATCTTGGTGGAGGCACTTTTGATGTGAGTGTTCTAGATGTCGGTGGGGGATTAATCGAAGTACGTGCAACAAATGGTGATACTCACCTGGGTGGCGATGATTGGGATGAACGCATTGTCAAATGGATTGCAGACCAATTTCAATTAGATAATGGCATCGATTTACGGCAGGATAAGCAGGCATTACAACGCTTGCGCGAAGCCTCTGAAAAAGCCAAAATCGAACTTTCAAGTGTTTTGGAAACAGAGATCAACTTGCCCTACATCACAGCAGATATGAATGGACCTAAACACCTTCAGGTAAAGCTTACTCGTTCTCGTTTTGAGCAATTGACGGAAGACCTTGTGACCCGCTTGCAGCAACCTTTCCAGGCTGCCTTGAAAGATGCCAACCTGAAAGCCTCCGCAGTAGATGAAGTCGTCTTGGTTGGAGGGGCTACGCGTATGCCTATGGTTCAGGAACTGGTCCGCTCCCTTACTCAAAAGGAGCCCCATAAAGGTGTCAACCCCGATGAAGTTGTTGCCATCGGTGCTGCTATACAGGGTGGCGTGTTGGGTGGTGAGGTGAAAGACGTGTTGTTGCTTGATGTGGCTCCTCTATCATTAGGAGTAGAAACATTGGGAGGGGTAATGACCGTGCTCATCGAACGCAATACCACCATCCCGGTGAAGAAATCTGAAACATTCTCGACCGCTGAAGATAATCAAACAGCGGTAGACATCCATATTCTCCAGGGCGAGCGTCCTATGGCAGCAGATAACATGAGTTTGGGTCGTTTCCGTCTGGAAGGAATACCACCAACGATACGTGGTACGGCTCAAATTGAAGTAACTTTCGATATTGACGCTAATGGCATTTTGGACGTTACTGCGCACGATAAAGCCACTGCAAGAGAACAAAAAGTGACCGTCACTGCTTCAACCAACCTGAGCAAATCCGAGATTGATCGAAAAATCCGTGAAGGTCATGAACACGAAGCTGATGACAAGCGCCAACGCGAGCTGATCCAGGCTCGAAATACTGCAGATAATCTTGTTTATCAAACCGAAAAAACCTTGAGAGAGTTGCAGGAAAAAGTTCCGGTCACTGACAGGCAAAATATTGAGATAAAGTTGAACCAGTTACGCGAGGCGATCAAGGGAACCGATATTACCCTCATCAACAACCTGAACCAAGAAGTCCAGGATGCTTTCTATGCTCTCAGCCAGCAACTTTATGCTTCTCAAAACACCAGTCAGCCTGGGAACGGTAATTCTGCTGGTTCTAAGACTGATAGTAATGGCCATAAACCCCAAAATCCGGATGAAGAGGGGGAAATTCTGGAAGGTGAATTTAAAGAAATTTAGAAAAAAGACACTTGGGAACAACAGGCGAGCGGATCACCCTCTCGCCTGTTTTATTTTAACTAACGCCTGTGATAGAATTATCTAGATATGAAATCTAATACCTCACCTCGTGTTGCCAATTTTCTTCCAGCAGCTTTGTTTCTATTTATTATCGGTTGGGGCGGACTGATATTTTTAGCCATCACAACTTTACCAACCGTTGGGCCACGCTGGTTGTTCTTTTTTTTACTTGTAATGGCTATTACCGGCACAATGCTGCCGATGGTTGCCTTTCTTAATCGGCGATTTCCAAGCACCCCACCACCCACAGCAATGGTCGTGGTAAGGCAATCACTCTGGTTTGCGATCTATGTTTCAACTCTGGTTTGGCTTCAGATGGGCCGAGTGCTCAATCCAGCATTGGCCATTCTCCTTGCAATTGGCCTTGCTTTGATCGAGTTTCTATTACGCCTAAGCGAGAAAAGCCAGTGGAAGCCATAATTTTTTCCTAGTGGTCCTCATTAATCGTCAAAAGCCCAGTCCATGAGTAGTTTGCGTAACCTGCCATCAATCGATCAATTATTACAAAATCCCGTTGTAGCTACATGGATCGCAGAATATGGTCGACCATTGACCCTCGATGCGTTGAGGCAAGCTCTGGAAGAAGCGAGGGAAGGGTATAAGGCATCGAAGGAAGTTCCATCACTTGATCAATTATTGGAGGATGCCCGAACAACGCTCAAGACATGGGCTTCTCCTTCCTTACAGCCAGTGATCAATGCGACTGGTGTCATCCTCCATACGAATCTTGGACGCGCTCCTCTAAGTTCTTCTGCCATTAAAGCTATTCAGGATGTCGCTCTGGGATACTCCAATCTGGAGTATGAGCTTCCCGAAGGCAAGCGCGGTTCTCGCCTCGTCCATGCAGAATCATTATTGACCCGTCTGACCCAATCTGAAGCTGCATTAATAGTTAATAATAATGCGGCGGCTGTTTTACTTGTTTTATCAGCGTTTGCTAAACGTAGAGCAGTGATCATTGCCCGCTCCCAGCTGGTTGAAATAGGAGGCGGCTTTCGTATCCCTGACGTAATGAAGCAATCTGGAGCGCGTCTCTTTGAGGTTGGCACCACCAATCGTGTCCATCCATCCGATTATCAAACCGTAGTAGATGAAGCCTCACCCGCCATAATTTTACACGCTCACCGATCCAATTTTCGCATTTCCGGTTTCACCAGCGAGCCGTCCCTGTTTGATCTGGCTGAAATAGCTCACCAGGCGGGAATACCCCTCGTCGATGACCTCGGTTCAGGCGCTTTGCTTGATACTGCTCAATTTGGTCTGGGTCATGAGCCTACAGTGTGTGAATCACTTGCTGGCGGTTCAGACCTGGTGTGCTTCTCTGGCGATAAACTGCTGGGCGGACCTCAGGCAGGGATTATCATTGGTAAATCGGAGTTGATCGCCAGATTAAAAATCCACCCACTGGCGCGTGCCATACGGGCGGATAAACTATGTTTGGCAGGGCTTTCAGCCACATTACTCCACTATTTAAAGGATGAAGCCATTACAGAAATCCCCATCTGGCGGATGATTGCAATGTCAGCTGATGTCTTACAGAAAAGGGTTCAAAACTGGACAAAAATCCTTGGGATTGGAGATGTGATTGAAAGCAATTCGACCATCGGTGGTGGTTCATTACCTGATGAAACATTACCCACTTTTGTCCTGGCTCTGTCAGTGCCCTCGCCGAATCGCGCATTTGAACGCTTACGTACCTGCAAGCCACCTGTAATTGCTCGAATGGAAGCGAATAAAGTAATTTTTGATCCGCGAACAATCATGCCAGAGCAGGAAAATGATTTGTTATCTGCTATTCGATATATACTGAGTTTTTAATTCAACCGAAGGAAAATTATTCTTATGAAAAATGACCTCGATTCTTTGATGCAAGCTAACCATCTTGATGCCATTTTGGTGACTGGTCCAGGTCAGCATAACCCTGCCATGGTTTATATGACCGGTGGTGGGCATATGACCAATGCCATCCTGATCAAAAAATGTGGAGAAGATGCCGTTCTCTTTTACGATCCCATGGAAAGAGATGAAGCAGCCAAATCAGGTCTTAGAACGAAAAACATAGATGATTATGACTTCATCCGGTTATTAAACCAATCCAATGGAAATTATCTGAAAGCAATTGTCAATCGCAACCAGCAAATGCTCACCGAGCTTGGCATTACTTCTGGCAGGATTGCTCTATATGGCCGATCAGAAATTGGTACGAATTACGCGGTTTTTTCAGCCTTACAAAAAGAAATGCCCGGGTTGATCNTCCTTGGTGAGATTGGCAACTCAGTATTAATGCTCGCCCGTATGACCAAGGATCAGACAGAAATTGAGCGCATCCGTAAGATGGGTAAGATTACCACCCAGGTTGTTGGTCAGGTGGCTGACTTTATCACTTCCCGTTCAGTGAAAAATGACGTATTAATGGATCGAAGTGGAGTGCCTTTGACGATTGGATCCGTTAAAAGCCGAATCGACTTGTGGCTATCCGAGTTAGGGGCGGAAAACCCTGAAGGTACTATTTTCACCATTGGTCGAGATGCTGGGGTTCCTCACTCTTCTGGAAATCCCACAGATCCCCTCAAGCTTGGACAAACGATCGTCTTCGACATTTATCCTTGCGAAGCTGGCGGTGGATATTTTTACGATTTCACCCGAACTTGGTGCCTCGGATATGCACCTGATGACGCCCTGGCGCTCTATGAGACTGTGTTTTCTGTTTATTCAAAGATCACCCATGAACTCCAAACGGGAAGGCCATTTGCGCACTACCAGCAGATGACCTGCGACCTATTTTCTTCCCAGGGTCATCCAACCATTAAAGAAGATCCGCAAACTCAGCAAGGCTATGTTCATAGTGTGGGTCATGGTATAGGGCTGAACATCCACGAACGTCCCTGGAGTGGGATCAGTAGTGATGAGAAAGATTGTCTGGTACCAGGTTCAGTTTTTACGATCGAACCAGGCTTGTATTATCCTGATAAAGGCATGGGAGTCCGCCTTGAGAATAGTTTTTGCGTGCTTCCAGATGGCAAGATTGAAATGTTGGCAGATTTTCCCATGGACCTGGTTTTGCCTGTAAAAAAAGGGTAATAGATACTGGATAAGATTACTATGAATGGAACTAACCATGCCAAAAACCTCCGCCAGTAAGAGTTCTCAAATTGAAGGACCTCCCATTCGGATTCTTGGAGTCGAGACATCCTGCGACGAAACAGCCGCTGCAGTAGTAGAAGATGGTCGCCTGATTCTTTCAAGCATTGTTGCTTCCCAGGTTGACCTGCATGCCCAATTCGGGGGTGTGTTCCCTGAAGTAGCCTCCAGACAACATATTAAGACGATTTATCCTGTGATCGATGAAGCACTTCACCAGGCACATCTAACCTTGACCGATCTCGATGCTATTGCAGTCACTCGTGGACCTGGTCTGCCAGGCTCATTGGTGGTTGGAATGAATGCTGCCAAAGGAATGGCATTGGCTAGAGGCTTACCAATCATTGGTATCAGCCACCTTGAAGGACATCTATACTCTGCCTGGCTTTACAAGCCTGAAACTAATCCCCCCCATGAGCCCAAATTTCCATTAATCGCCCTGATCGTATCTGGGGGTCATACTGAGCTCGTTCTGATGAAATCTCATTTACAGTATCAACATCTGGGAGCAACTCTTGATGATGCTGCAGGTGAGGCCTTTGATAAAGTAGCCCGCCTGCTCGGTCTGGAATACCCTGGTGGTCCTTCCATTCAGAATGCCTCAGTAGATGGCGATCCTTCAGCGTTTACCTTTCCCCGTGCCTGGTTGGATGAAAGTTGGGATTTTTCTTTCAGCGGATTGAAAACCGCCGTGATGCGCGAAGTTCGCCATATGGATACCACTGAAAAACCACTTCCGGTCGCAGACCTGGCTGCTAGCTTTCAGGCTGCCGTTGTGGATGTATTGGTAACCAAGACCATCAAAGCTGCCAAACAATATTCAGCTAAAAATATCGTTGTTGCGGGTGGGGTTTCTGCAAACCGGGCATTACGCCATTCAATCCAGGTTCGAGCCACCTGCCCATTGCACATTCCCCCCATTTGGCTTTGTACGGATAATGCCGCAATGATTGCTGGAGTTGCATACTTTCGTTTCGTTAAAGGTCAACGCGACCTGTTGGATATGGATGTACTCCCCAACTGGCCCCTTTCCGAAGTCCCTGCTCCAATTTCAGCATAGCTAATTCTGGTTATCGACGATTTACAGGCTGGAGGAAACTCCAACTTAAACACAAATCGCCCTCTGAGATGGCTCCAATCTCATTGGGCGAGTTTGAGTGAGGAGAATGCAACTATCATTATATACATTCAGATAAAATTGGTATGAATAAAAATTAATAACTTCGTGAGAATTTAAGCAGGATTATTCCAAAGCCGCTTCAATCGCTGCCAATGTGATTGGTCCCTGGCGTAATACCGTTAGACAGGATGAAACACAATCCAAAACCGTTGAAGGAACACCCCCCGATGTTTTTCCACCATCCAGAATTAAGTGCACTCGGCCGTTTAGTTGCTTACGTACTTCTTCCGCTGTAGTGGCATTATCCTCACCTGAAACATTAGCAGATGTGACCGCCAATGGACCAGCCTTTTGTAACAAAGCCAGAGCGATAGGGTGGTCAGGCATGCGAACACCAATCGTGCCATCATGTGATAACACATCGGGTAAGGATTTTAGTTTTGGCAAGACTAACGTGAGTGGACCCGGCCAAAATCGATGTGCCAAACTTTGCGCTCTTTCATCAAACTGCATCACAATATTTTTCATATCGACGTAATCGCCGATCAATATTGCGATGGCACGCGAATTACTCCGCCCCTTCGCTGAGAACAATCCCTCGACATTCTCTGCTTTGAAAGGTAAAGCTGCCAGCCCATATACAGTATCCGTTGGAAAGGCAACCAGCCCACCATTCCGTAATATATCTACAGAATGGATAATTGCACACGGATGGTCAGCTTTCATGATTTCTGTTTCCATAGGTTTTCAATTATGGATTATACTCTTTCATAACGGTTTCGCATGCTCCGTCTATTCCCCAGTAGATTTCTCAAATACAAGCATTTGCTTTCATTGTGCCGGGGGGGATTCAAATCCTGCGTCAGTATTACTGATTTGCGTGGTTCATATCCCATATGATTTGTAGTCCATCCAATGTGAGCCACGGTGCAACGATCTGAAGAACATCAGTCTCATTTGCCAGGATATCAGCAAGGCCACCAGTGGCAATTACTTTCATGTTTTCACCTAACTCCTGCTTAAAGCGTTCCACCATCCCTTCAACCAGGCCGATATATCCATATAGCAAACCGGATTGCATCGAGTGAACCGTATTTCTACCGATAACCGACGGAGGTTTTTGTAGGTCAACCCGTGGGAGCTTGGCGGTACGTTGAAATAAAGCCTCAGCAGCAATACCAATTCCTGGAGCAATAGCCCCACCCAGATAATCTCCGTTTTTTGCTATCGCATCGAAGGTTGTGGCTGTTCCAAAATCTACCACGCAAGCAGGGGTTCCATAGAGATGTAAAACTGCCACAGCATCAACAATCCGATCAGCTCCAACGGCACGAGGATCTTCATACCTCACGCGCACGCCAGTCTTCACTCCCGCATCGACCACCAATGGATCTGTATTAAGATACCGCCGGCAGGCGTCGATGATTTTACTGGTAATGGGTGGTACCACAGACGCAATGCAAATCCCGGTNACCCCCTCTGGNTTATGACCAGCATGCTCCAATAAGCCCAATAATTGCAAACCGTACTCATCCGGCATATGNTCATATGCGGTTGCCAGGCGCCATCGCGGACCGAGTTCCTTACCCAGGTAGAGTCCGAGTGTAATGTTTGTGTTTCCAATGTCAATGGTTAATAACATGATATCCTCATTTCCAGAAATATATCCCTTTTAATATCGTGACCCTTGATCTCTTAAAGCATAATATTGTCTATCAGCCGCGTTTTTCCTAATATAACTGCCAACAATAACAATGCTCGCTCAACATTTCCTTCTATTTCCATTAAGCTATCTGGATGAGCACAGGATACATATTGAACCTTTATCAATGGCTCGGTCGCTAACGTATCCAGCACCCCCTGACGCAAGCATTTCGCATCCCGTTCACCCGCATCAAAGGTTATTTTAGTGTGAAATAATGCCCTTGAAAGGACCGTTGCCGCTTTTCTTTCTTCTGCTGAGAGGTATACATTCCGGCTAGACATTGCTAATCCATCAGGCTCTCGCACCGTCGGGCAAACCTCAATATCAATTGGAAAATCCAGGTCCCGGCTCATCCGTCTTATTACAGCCGCTTGCTGGGCATCTTTTTGACCAAAATATGCTCTTTGAGGCTGGACGGCATTGAAAAGTTTTGTCACAATCGTCGCCACCCCTCGAAAATGTCCTGGTCTCATTGTCCCTTCCAGCGGCTTGGATACCTCCTCCACGATAACCCATGTTTGGTAACCTGTTGGGTACATCACTTCACTGCTGGGTGTCCAAACCAATTCAACCCCAGCTGATTCAAGCAATCTCAAATCACGCTGTAAATCACGTGGGTATTTATCTAAATCCTCATTTTCTCCAAATTGAGTCGGGTTGACAAATATGCTGACCACCACACTGGCACAATCAAGCTTGGCTTGCCTGACCAAAGATAAATGCCCATCATGCAAGAATCCCATCGTGGGAACAAACCCGACTGGCGCTTCAAGTTTTCTTCGAGCCACCCGTAATTCATCCAATGTCACAACTACATTCATTATTTCTCCTTCAATGATGAGGCAGGCTTTTTACCAGCTGCCATAAAACTCGGTTGATTGGTGTTGGCACACCGTTACGTTCACCCATCCTGACGATTGCTCCATTTATCGCCTCAATTTCAGTCCCCGTTCCCCGGAGCACATCCTGCAACATGGAGGAATAATTGGTTGCAGTATTTCGAGCTACTTCCTCAACCGCAAGGATTGGATCGGTATAAGGCAGATGGATCCCTAGTTGAAGGGCTACACAGGCTGCTTCTTTAGCAACTTCGCCGAGAAGCTCTCGTGTTACTTGTTGTTCCAGCAGGTCTCCATTCTTCACCCGTAACAGCGCAGTTATAGGGTTGATTGCTGCATTAATTAGCAACTTCCCCCATAATAGGGTGATCGGATCATCAACCACCTCCACTTGAAAACCAGCTGTTTCCAGAAGGCGAGACAATCCACTCACCTGGGGATGAGCATCAAGGAAAATCTTGCCATTTCCGGTGAATTGAACATATCCAGGCTCCAACATTCTGGCTCCTACGGTTGTAACTCCTAATGCCACCCTATCGGGAGTTAGGATCGCCTTAAGGATTTCATCGTTACCCAATCCATTCTGCAGGGTTAACGCAATTCCTTTCGCAGATAGACATTTTCCAAGTTGTTTTGCCACCTGCTCAGTCTGCCAGGATTTAACCAGCACAAAACACTGCTGGAAATCACCCTTGTTTTCTGAGGACTTCATGACCTCGACCCGGTAAGATCGGTCCCTGCCATCCAGGTCGAGGATGCGCACCCCATATTGACGAAGAGCTGCTAATCCTTCCTCCCAGCTGCCTGACATGGTTACTTTATTCCCTGAGCTGGCAAGCCGCGCAGCAAACAAACACGCCATAGCCCCTGTCCCTGCAATTAATAAATTCACTAGGTTACTCTCACAGACGGTTTCCAGGAATAATCAGTTACCTTGGGCGATCCGTTCTTCAAGCCTCCTCCATTCATCATCGTCCATTTCGACGGTGTGCTCTCCACCCGGAAAAGTATTCGCCTTAACCTCGGTTTTAAATTCGCTAAAAGCTTCCCTCATCGTTCCAGCCAGGTTGGCATAACGTTTTACGAACCTGGGCGTAAAGCGCTCAAAAATTCCAAGTAAATCATGCGTCACCAATACCTGACCATCGCAACCAGCTCCTGCGCCAATACCGAGGGTTGGGATGTGCAGACGTTGGGAAACCAGTTGGGCAAGTCTTCCAGGAATGGACTCAAGTACCAGGCTAAAGCAACCGGCCTCTTGCAAGATCATAGCATCTTCTACCAACTTGTATGCAGCATCTGCATCACGGCCTTGTGGTCGATAAC
>WSSedA1B3DRAFT_1000243_pt1 | contig 15823 bp, 10 predicted proteins | sample WetSurSiteA1Bulk_FD_9468 | JGI IMG/M metagenome (IMG submission 9468)
CATCATAAAATTAATAACCTGTTTAATACTTTTGGCAATTATCCAGATCATAACAAGAGTAAAAATAATTGTCGCCCCTGTCGGTATTCCAGCAAAATATGAGATCGCATACCCTGAAGTAGTTCCAATGAATCCGGCAACTATTGACCAAATTACTATTCTGGAATATGTTTTCGTAAATATCATTGCAATATTTGGAGGAATTGTAAGAAGCGAAATTACAAGGACGACACCGGCCATTCTTATATTCAGGACAATGGTGAGTGCAATGAGAGCAGTGGTTATGTATTTGAAAACATTAACATAAGGGGAATAGGTACGGGCAAAAAGCTCATCAAATGAAATATATAATATAGTCCTGTAAAAAACGCCAAAATAAAGGATTAATAGTACAGACATGATTCCAAGGGCAATTATATCCGCATTTGTAACTGTAAGAATGCTTCCAAACAGATAGCTCATCAGGTTCGGCGTATAACCCGGAGTCAGATAAATAAAAATTATTCCAATCGCCATACCAAAGGCCCACAGGATGCCAATGGCTGAATCCTCCCTGATTTTCTGCTTAACGGACAGGTACTCAACTCCCAGGGCTGAAAGGATACTGAACACTGCAGCTCCGACAACAGGATTTATACCTGCGAAATATCCGATTCCTATTCCACCGAAAGAAGCATGGGTAATACCTCCGCTGAGAAATACCATCCTCTTTGAAACGATGTATGTTCCTGCCAGCCCCGCTGTAATACTGGCAAATAAGGCACCGAATAAGCCTTTCATGATAAATTCATATTGAAAGATACTTCCCTCCACCGCTCAGTGTTTTTTAAGGACAGTATGGGGAACCTCTCCGTGAGTTATCAGCTGAATGGGACAACCATAGGCCATCAGCTCTTCATTTGTAATTTCGGATGAAGGGTGATAATGAAGACGTCTGTTTACACATGCAAATGACTTGATATACGCCGTGATTGTCCCTATGTCGTGTGAAACCATCATGATTGCCATCCTTTTGTTCAGATGTCGTAACTTCTCATAGAAATCTGCCTCAAAGTTGGCATCAACAAAATTACCTGGCTCGTCAAGCAGTAAAAGTCTGGGGTTCCCAATAACTGCCCTTCCAAGCAAAACCCTCTGGACTTGTCCTCCCGAAAGTTCACTTAATGATGACCCGGATAATTCCGTAAGTCCAAGTTCTTCGATGATTTGGTTTGCTTTCATCTTGTCCTGTGCCGTCATTCCGGAGATCAGGCCTTTACGCATCATAAGTCCGGAAAGTACAACGTCTTTTACCGTAACAGGAAAGCTGTTATCTCCTGTTGACATCTGCGGCAGATAACCTATATTGTTGTTATTGAGGAGCTCCTGATCGAAAATAAGCTTGCCTTTAACAGGTTTGACAAGCCCAAGAATGACTTTGAGCAGTGTTGTTTTACCTCCTCCGTTCGGTCCTATTACACCAATGAAATCGTTATCATATACTTTCAGATCAGCATCCTGAAGCACAATATTGTTTTCGTAGGCAACCGATACCGACTTCATTTCCAGCAAACAAACTGACATATACAGTTATTTAAGGTTTCCTTCAAAACTGTTTTTTAAAATACTGATAATTTCATTCGTCGATGAGTACCAGTCTTCCGATAAAGGATCAATAATAGCTACCTTTGCTCCGATTTCATCTGCAACCACCCTTGCATTTTTTGTATCATACTCCCTTTGGACCAGAACTGCTTTTAAATTATCTTTTTTTGCCCTGTCAATAAGTCTGATCAACCTTGATGGATCAGGTTCCTTGCCCTCAAATTCGACGGATATCTCTTCCAGACCATAATCCCTTGCCAGATAAGCAAGATTTGGATGATAGATCATAAATGTCCTTTTACCTCCCGGCATTGTAAGCTCTTTTGCCCTGGAATCAACCTCATTTATCTTTTGCAGCAGATTTTTATAGTTTTTGTCATACTGGTCCCTGTTCCCCGGATCCAGCTCTATCAGAAAATCCTTGATTGAAGAAGCCATTTCCCTGGCACACAATGGGGAAACCCAATAATGCGGATCGGCACTTTCAAAATGATGATTCTCATCGTGATGTTCAGGAACAATAGGTTCAATAACATCTCCGAGATTGAGTTTCTTCATATTTCTGTTCATCTCATAAAAGCGATCGAGCCAGGTAATCTCAAAACCCAGATATCCGTTGCTAACATACGCGACTGACTGGCGGAGCTTGCTTAACTGTTCAGGGAAGGGCTCATAAATATGAGGGTTGGAACCTGCAGGAACCATGACATTTACCTTGAAATTATCCCCGGAAATGGCTTCAATGAAATATTTATAAGGGGCAATGCTGACTGTGATTATTTTGATTCCCGTTTCAGCTCTCCTTCCACACGAAAAAATTAAAACAAGAATAATGAAGCCCGCGATTCGTTTCATCAGACAAAAATTTCAGTCAGGATACAAAAATAACACATAACATAAGAAAAGGTTTATGTATTGAGAATAAATTAATATGACTATTTTTGACTGAAGTAAATGTAAAATCTGTCTGTTCTCATTAACAAGGTTTACAATGAAAACACATTCCAGCATTCTCTCCCTGGCATTTATTGTCATGCTAATGGTTTCTTTGACATCAGTCCGGGGTCAGTATCATAGTCAAATTCAAATGTCCCAGAAATTGGACGCACTTTCCAAAAAGTATTCTGAATTATGCTCAGTTAAGTCACTGGCAAAAACTATCGGGGGTAAGGATATATGGCTTATTACAATCGGAACAGGAGCCAGGGACGACAAACCCGGAATTGCCATTACAGGTGGTGTTGACGGGAAATATCTGATTGGCAGGGAACTTGCTATCGGATTTGCTGAGGAAATTCTGAAAAACTCCGGAAATGCTGATATCAGGGAACTTCTGGATAAGCTCACATTTTATATATTCCCGGACTTAAGTCCTGATGCTTCAGCCCAATTCTTCTCTGAAGTGAAATATGAAAGGAGTATTAACTCCAGAACGACTGATGATGATAAAGATTTTGTCTATGATGAGGATCCCTGCGAAGACCTTAATAAGGACGGATACATCACCCTTATTCGTATAAAGGATCCTTCAGGAAAATATATTGAAAGCAATGATGACAGAAGGGTGATGGTACCAGCAGATCTAAGTAAAGGCGAGACAGGGAATTACCTGGTATACAGCGAGGGAACAGATAATGATAAGGATAGCAACTTTAATGAAGATGGAACAGGCGGCGTAAGTTTCAACAGGAATTTTACCTATAATTATGAAGAGTTCGGGATCAATGCGGGACTATATCCTGTATCGGAGACTGAAACAAGGGCTGTATCTGACTTCCTGTACGACAGGTTCAATATTTACATGGTGTTGACTTTCGGGCCACAGGATAACCTGGGCCAGCCTATGAAGGCAGCTGACAGGGCATCATCAGTGCAAAATACTCAGCAGAACCAGGGACCTGATCAGGGAATGATGCGCAGGGAAAGAAGCAGGACCACCTCAATAATGAAAACAGATGAACTCATTAACAAACTGGTTTCAAATAAATATCACGAGATAACCGGACTAAAAGGTGTTCCGCCTGCTATTTCTGAACCAGGCAACTTTATGGAATGGGCATATTTTCATTACGGAAGATACAGCTTCAGCACCCCGGGTTGGTGGCTGAATGTCGAAAAAGGGAAAAACACCGAAGCTGCATTTCTCAAATTTGCTGACAAGAAAAAGATTAACGACATTTTTATCCCGTGGAACGTAATTGACCATCCTGATTTCCCCGGTAAAACAGTTGAGGTGGGTGGTATAAAACCCTTTGCTGTTTTAAATCCTCCCGAGGACACCATCGGGGATCTCATTTCTTCTCATTACAGGTTTATTACCGAAATTTCAGCAATGCATCCGGAGCTTGAATTCCTCGACGTTATAATTGAAAATGCCGGTGAAAATCTTTTCAGATTGTCCCTGAAAGTTCATAACAAGGGCGTTTTTGCCACTGCGGCTGAGATTGGAGAACCTAACATCTGGACGCGTATTATGAGATTGACTATTGAGCCTTCAAAAGGACAGACAATCCTGAGTGGACTTAAAGTACAGAGAATCCAGCGACTTCAGGGGGATGAATCAGCTGAATTCAGTTGGCTCATTTCAGGCAAGGGCCGTACAGGTATTTCTGCCGGTGCGGCAAATGTAGGTCAGGTATCCACCTCAGTTGAGTTCAAATAACCTATGCATTATCGTTATACTATCATAATAATATCAATATAGAATCAAAATGAAAGAAATCAATAATATCATATTCAGCCTGTTTTTTATCACACTCTCACTGCCTTTGCAGTCACAGAATGAAGAATTGTTTTTCAAGGCTGCCGGATCTCCTGCAAATCCAAAGGTACAGGCTTCATGGAACAAATATTATACTTACGAAGGGATAACAGAATTGTGTAAAAAGCTTGCAAAGGAGTATCCCGACCTTGTCACTATGGAATCTGCTGGCAAATCTTATCAGGGCAGGGACATTATAGCACTGACAATTTCCGATAAGAAGGTTTCAAATCCCGATTGCAAGCCAGGCTTTTACATCGATGGGAATATCCACTCAAATGAGATACAGGGGACAGAGATGGCCCTTTACACAGCCTGGTATCTGTGCGAAATGTATGATGAAAACAAGTTTATCAATGAATTGCTTAAGGATAAAACATTTTATATTTTACCAACAGTAAATCCTGACGCACGCCAATATTTTATGGATCAGCCAAATACAGCAAGCTCACCCAGGTCAGGACTGGTTCCGATGGATAATGACCGCGACGGATTATTTGACGAGGATAAATATGATGACCTGAATAATGATGGTATTATCAGCATGATGCGCAGGAAGAGTCAGTATGGAACATACAATTCTGATCCTAAGGATCCGCGCCGAATGATACGTACAGCTCCAGGCGAAAAGGGTGAATATGAGATTCTGGGACAGGAGGGTATAGACAATGATGGGGACGGGCTTGTAAATGAAGATGGTATTGGAGGTTATGATCCTAACCGGGACTATGGTTTCAACTGGGAGCCAGCTTATGTCCAGCAAGGTGCTGGGAAATATCCTTTCTCGTATCCTGAGAATCAGGCCGTCAGAGATTTTGGATTCAAGCACAGGAATATTACCGGATCACAATCATTTCATAACTCCGGTGGGCTGATCTTAAGGGGTCCCTCTATCCAGGGTGGTGGAGCTGAAGTATTTTCGCGCAACGATGAAGTTGTGATTAATTCTATTGGTACTAAAGGTGAAAAGATAATTCCCGGTTACAAATTCATTATTATCTGGAAAGATATGTACACTGTGTATGGAGGTGAGCTTGACTGGTGGTATGGTGCAATGGGAAGCTTCGTATTTTCAAATGAGCTCTGGAACAACAGTATGATGTTCAACGACACTTCAGATGTTGATACTTACGAGTTCGACAAGCTCCTTCTTTTTGAAGATGCTTTCATTCCCTGGCAGGAAGTTGACCATCCTGTTTACGGAAAAGTTGAGATAGGGGGTTTCAATAAGAATTTCGGAAGGACGCATCCGGGTTTCCTCCTGGAAAGCGATGCCCACAGGAATGCTGCATTTTGCATTTATAACGCATGGGTAACTCCCAGCCTGAAGGTGAAGGATATCAAAATTAAAAACCTTGGCGGTGGACTTAAAGAGGTGACGGCCACTATAGAAAACATGCAGCTTATGCCAACTCATTCAGGTACCAACTTAAAATATAAAATTTCCCCTCCCGATTATGTTTACCTTGAAGGTGGTAAAGTGATGGTGGGAATGATAGTTACTGACAAGGACAGGAACCTGGGCCAGGAACAGAAGAAAGATCCGCATAGGCTTGAGATTTCAAACATTGAAGGCTATTCGCATGTCGATCTGAAATGGATAGTCAGGGACGGAAACAAGTTTACAATCAGGGTTGAAAGTGCTAAAGGAGGATGTGCATCAGCTGTATCGGAATAAATAAAAGAAGAGGCTGGAATCCCCTGTCCGGCCTCTTCAAGTCATGGAATGAAAAAAACTAGAAAGTCTGAAGAGAAATTTTAAAATAACCTGTTGCTTTAGAAGCATTTATCTGGAATTTCCATGCACCTGCCTTATCCTTGTTTTCCTCCTCAGAGATCGCAAATGATTTCCTCCAGTTCAGATTTCCAAACTCGTCTATAAGTATATCGGAGTACACTTTACCATTTGGCATAATTATTTTTATCCGGATCTCACCTGCCTTGCAGTCGCCGTTTACTGCCATAACCACTGTTTTTACTGTCTTCTCAACATCGAATGTATAGTCGCGCGAGAAAGAATTTTCCTTTACCGATTTGGAAAAATCCCATGTGGTTCTTTCATTATCACCGCTGTGTCCGACCCAGTTAAAACCTTCCATTCCTGGTGTGAACATAAAAGGTTCGCCATCAAATGGTTCGACTTTAAAGTAATTTCTGTCGCCTGCCCCTCTGTAAACCCTCACCATATCCTTATACTTTGAGGCAGATTCGAGCTCTTTTTGAGCCTCCTTCATGGCTTCATCTACCTTCATTTGACTCTCTTTCATAGCTGCTTCAATATCCTCCTGAGCTTTTTTCTGTTCAGCAAAAGCTTTTTTCTGAGCGTCGATCTCCTCCTGCATCTGCAATTCCTTCTCCTTTTCCTCCTTGCTCTTTTCCTGAGCAACTGTCTGCTGGAAAGGAACACTAAATGAGATGAGGAAAAGTGCTATTAAAATAAACCTGATCTTTTTCATGACTACCCTGTTTTTATTATTCTTATGTCAAAGATAGTGCCTGTCTTATAGTATTTTTGTTAATACACGGTTAACGTTGGGTTAATGTTTGACTATGAAATCCAGTATATCGATAAAATAGATACTTTTGAAAAGGTAATGGGGAAAATATGAAAATAAGAAATACGATCCTTCTACTTGGCATCTTTTCTATAATAATCCTGATTACATCCCAGATTATTATAATAAGAGGTGTCTGGAAGCAGAAAGATGAAATGTTTAACCTGAGGTACAGGTTATTTTCACAGGATGCACTTACAATAATGAACCGGCAATGGTCGACCGATGGGTTTGATACAGCACGTCTGCTGATTAATACAAAGTCTAAATTAGTTTTAAAGTCGATGGCCGATGATAAGGTGGATTCTCTGACTGCCGAGCAAAAGCAGAATCTTTATAAATACGTGACTCTTGTATTAAATAATGAGCAGGATCTCTCTCAATGGCTCTCAAGGTTTTTTGCACGACGCCACATTGACAGCGTCTTCAACAGTAAAATAGTAATTATGCGCTTTGAGCTTATCAATCTTGATCAGACAATTCCTGTTTACATTAGCCCCGAGTTAGCCAGCCGCAGACCTCAGATGAAGAGTGACACTCTCAGGAGACCAGGCCCTCAACCCGGAAGAATGAGACAGCCAAGACTTTCCTCAGAGATACTTGTACATATGTACCAGTATGAGGATAATTTTTACAGGCTCGATTTTGAATATATTATTGACTTTTCAGACAAACAGAAGATCATTTTGAGGGAGATTGCAACATCCCTCGCATTAAGTCTCTTTAGCATCTTTTTAGTCGTTACCCTGTTCCTGATCACCTATAGGAACCTGATGGAGGAAAAACGCTTGTCAAACCTGAAGACTGACTTCATCAACAATATGACTCATGAGTTAAAAACACCGCTTTCAACTATCACTGTTGCCGGCAAGACCCTTGAGTTACCGCTTATCAGGTCAAATGATGCCAAGATTCTTGAAACTGCAAAACTGATCGGGAAGCAGAGTGTCCATCTGAACCAGCTGATTAATATGATCCTTGAGATAAGTATGTGGGAAAGGACACAGTTTCAGCTCGATAAGAAGAAAGTCAGGATTGAGGACCTTCTAAATGATATCGTTGAAAGCTTTAAATCAGGAGGCGGAAATGGTGCTTCAATAACGCAGAAATATAATTTCAAGGATATGGAAGTTGACCTTGACATTGTATACTTTACAACTCTGATAAATAATCTTCTTTCAAATGCAGTAAAATATTCCGACAAGGATCCGGTAATCGAGATAGAGGGCTTTGCAGAGGACAATTATATTAACGTTAAAGTTAGTGATAACGGGATCGGTATAAGTAAAAATGACCAGAAACATATTTTCGACAAATTTTATCGTGCTTCTACCGGTAATATTCATAAATATAAAGGTCTTGGCCTTGGTTTGTATTATGTGAAAAAAATCGCCGAAGCCCACGGAGGAGATGTTACAGTGAACAGCAAACCGGGAAAAGGTAGTATATTTACAGTTACATTACCGTATTAATAAAATTTATGAGGCTATGAAAGTTTTATTAGCAGAAGATGACAGGGACTTCGGGAATATTTTATCACAATATATCTCCATTAGCGGATTTGATGTGACACTCGCCCGTGATGGCAAAGAAGCCTGGGATCTTTTTAGTCAGGACAAACCAGATTTATGTGTTCTGGATGTGATGATGCCTGAAATGGACGGATTTACTCTTGGTGAAAAGATCAAGGAGGCAAAGCCTGATATACCGATAATTTTCCTTACAGCAAAAAGCCTCAAAGAAGATATAGTGAGAGGACTAAAAATCGGAGCTGATGACTATATTACCAAACCATTTGATCCTGAGGTACTTATACTTCGTATAGGTAACATACTTAAAAGAGCATATTCGTCGACTAACGATGAGTTCAAAATTTCAAACACTGTGCTGAAATTCAATACTCTTGAACTGATTTGCGGTAATTCTAAAGAGAAGCTTACTTTGAAAGAAGCTCAGCTGCTGAAATATTTTATCNTCAACAAGAACAAGATACTGGCAAGGGAAGATATTCTTACCGAAATTTGGGGAGAGGATGATTATTTTCTTGGAAGAAGTATGGATGTATTTATATCCAGGCTGAGAAAGTATATTTCGGAGGACAAAAACATTGATATCCGGACCGTAAGGGGAACCGGGTTCATTATGGAAGAAATCAAAGCCGGAGAGGAATTCAGGCAAGGGGAATAATAAGCATTTTCGTTGCATATAACGAAACTGAATTCTTAAAATAAGTTACTGTAAGAATAGTATAGGCTATCAAAAGAATATATCCTTAAACCGCAAAGGTCGCAAAGTATATACGCAAAGAGCGCCGGGGACAGATTAATAATGCTTTGACCTAGTGGTCTTTGCGCTAACTTAACGTACTTTGCGGTTGTATCTGGATTTTAAGACAGTCCCTATTATTTCTTGATAAAGTCCGCCACTTCTGGTGGAGTGATTTAGGGAGAGGTTTATTTCGCGAGTATCTCTTTTACCTTGTTGTAAAGCTCATCTTCCCTTAGATTCCTTCCTATGATAACCCCATTTTCATCGAGCAGGAAGTTAGCAGGAATTGAATTAACTGCATATAATTTAGCAGCTGCATTATTCCAGTACTCCAGGTCAGAAACATGAGTCCAGGTCAACTTATCATCAGATATTGCTTTAACCCAGTCTTCCTTTTTCTGATCAAGAGAGACACCAAATACATCAAAACCTTTTTTGTTGAACTCTTTATAGACTTTAACAACATTAGGGTTCTCCCTGCGGCAGGGGCCACACCATGCTGCCCAGAAATCAACAAGCAGTATCTTGGATCCTACTTTTGAATAAAGCGACACAGGATTCCCTTCAGGATCGTTCAGGGTAAAGTCAGGGGCTTTCTGGCCTACAGCAACTGATTTCATTTTTTCAGCTCTTTCCTTAAGATTTCTCGCTATTTCAGTGTTGGCAACTGCAGTGTCCATTGCATTGATATAACTTTCAATTTCAGTTCCTTCCATCTCATAGCTGACTCCTTGCAGTATTGCCGGTCCAGCAAACGAGGATGGATTGTTTTTCACAAAATCCTTTTGAATGGTGGTCATTTCTTTCTCAATAGCAGCCGCCTCCTTCTCAAGTTGTGAGACTTTTGCGGTATCTCCGCTCTGCTGGGCCATCTGATATTCTTCATATAACTTTGAATATTTTTCCTGCAAAGGCTTATTGGAATTAATAAAACCTGTGTATTCATCCTGTGTTTTAGAACCTGTAATCTTTGCATTATACAGGGAATCAAGATTCCCTGTTATGGTAATTTCAGAGTTCTCAAGATAAAATGATGTTCTCATTCTGGTATTTTTTGCAACAAGCAGAACCATTTCAGGGTATGTAACTGCGCCGCCCTTCATTTTAAATGATCCTTTATAGGCAATTGCGGAATCAAGATTAACTATTTTCCCGGCAGCTCTCTTCTGAAGAAGAAATGTAACACTATCGGCGCCGTCAATTTTGCCGTTAATAACATAATGCGGTTCAGACGAGCAAGCGGCGATCAGAATAATAATAACAGAACAATAGAACAGGTTTTTCATTTTGAATGATTTTAGAAATTGCGTAAATAAACTGATAAATTCGCGCAAAGATATGAATTATTGTTAATTCCGCTTATTTATTGAAATATTTATTGAGCAGATTCAGAGCTGCCTTATACGATGTAATGGTTCCGTTGAGGAGTTCCATTTCAAGGTCCGGAAGCAGGGCTTTTACTCCCTCATGATTATAAAATGAGTTGCTCAGATACTCTGAAACCATGTTATGCAACCTTATTATGGCCTGTTGTTTTCTAAATTCTTCAAAATAACCTGTCTTTTTTGTGAAATTTACATAATCCCCTATAACATTCCAGATTTCCCTGATGCCTGTGTCCTGATGCGCAGAACAAGTCAGTACCAGAGGTTCCCATCCCGACTGATTCACCGGAAAGAGGTTCAAGGCATTCTGAAATGTCACCCTGGCATTTTCAGCAGCGAGTTTATTTTGTCCATCGGCCTTTGTAATAACTATTGCGTCGGCCATTTCAATTATGCCTCTCTTTATTCCCTGGATTTCATCACCGGCACCAGCAAGCATAAGAAGGAGGAAAAAATCAACCATCGAATGGGCTGCTGTTTCTGATTGTCCAACTCCGACAGTCTCTACAAGTATAGTATCAAAACCAGCCGCTTCGCAAAGAATTATTGATTCCCTTGTCTTCCTGGCAACTCCTCCAAGTGAACCTGCCGAAGGCGAAGGCCTGATGAAAGCATTCTGGTTAACACTAAGTTTTTCCATCCTTGTTTTATCTCCAAGAATGCTTCCTTTAGTATTTATACTGCTAGGATCGATTGCCAGAACTGCAATTTTCTTTCCTGAATTGGCAAGAAGCAGTCCAAATGATTCAATAAATGTACTCTTTCCGGCACCCGGAACACCGGTAATACCAATCCTGACCGAATGGGAACTATATGGCAGACATCTTTCTATTATTGCCTGGGCTGTTTTATAATGTTCCGGCAGGGCGCTCTCAACCATTGTTATTGCCTGGCTGAGAATAGTCCTGTTTCCTGATAAAATCCCGGCAACGAATTCATCCACAGAATATTTCCTCCGTTTGTTCCTGACAGATTTTGTCATAACAACCGGATTGATATTGGCAGGCTGAGTAATCCCAGCTTTAGTTTTTGACAGCTTCCTGGTCGACATCAGCATTAAGCATCAGCACAACTTCAGAATTTTTAGGATCGTTGGTATAAACATAAATTGCTTTAGTCACTTTCCCCTTATAACTTCCCGAGTTGAACACAGCTTTTATTGAACCTGTTTCCCCGGGTTTTATCCCTTGTCCCTGAATCCCCTGTTGAACGGCTGTGCACCCGCACGAAGCTTTTATNTACCTGACAATGAGATCGCTTTTCCCTCCGTTGGTAAATTTGAATTCGACCTCATTAGCGGTTGAGCCTGGAATTTTACCAAGTTCTACAGTNGTNGCTGCAACATTGAAAACAGGGGCNTTTTCGAGTTCACTTTTGGAAAGNCCTGAGAAATCCTCAACAAGGTTGGCGCTTACAGCATAAAATACATTCTGATCGACTTCACCATTTATCTTAATCTTGANCATATCCGTGGTATAACCCCATGCCTGGTTCTTAGTAGCATCGTAAGTTCCTTCAATCAAACCCTTCTGACCAGGTTTTAAGGTTATTGGATTAGCTTTGATCGCCAGATGAGGTGGTACATTTTCAAACTCAATTTTTGCAGGTTGTGATGATGTATTGATTACCTGCATGGTCCTTATCTTCTTTTCATTCTTTTTAACATTAGTAAATGCCAGATGATTGCTTTCGAAGCGAACAGGACCTACCGGGAAAATAAACAGTTCTTCAACCGTTTTTTCATGAGGGACAACTTCTCCTTTTATAACCANGACAACAACTTCCGGTTTTGAATTTGTATACACTGAAAGTGTTTTGTTAAATGGACCGGGTCTGTTTGCAGGATCATAAATAGCAGTTATCTTGCCAGTTCCTTTAGGAGGAATCGGGCTTTTAGTCCATTCCGGCGTTGTACAACCGCATGAGGCGACAATATTCTGAATTACAAGAGGTTGATTCCCTGTATTTGTAACAACAAAATCAAAAGTTTGCTTTCCTGCCTCTTCCTTGAATTTACCAAAATCGTGCTCCCCGGAAGCAACCTTCATTGCAGGTTGAGCCATTATTGCTAATCCGTTAATTACAGCAACCAGGATCAATAAGTACCTTTTCATAATATTTCGATTTTTTTTAAAGTGACAGAACTTTTTAAGACCTCTTTTTGATTGAACATAAAACGCTTAAATGATAAGTTTATTTGATATTTTGATTGAATCTGTAAAACAAATATCAGACCAGAATTAACCAGGACTGATTCAAGTACAAAAATAATAAAGTTTGACCTTGCTGTTATTTTTAATTAAGAATATCTTAGTTTTGCTCTTTCGTCAAGGTCATTTGGAACAAAATTTGAGGGTAGAAAAAACCGTTCTGTTAAGTAATAATATCGATAATGAAGTATGCTTACAGACTTATATTTACTATAGCCGTTAGCATTATTTTTCTAAGTGCTGAAGGTCAGTTCTATAATGGCCATCAGATGACATTCGGGAAAAACAGGGTTCAGTATTATGACTACTACTGGTCATTTTACAGATTTGATGACTTTGATTGCTACTTCAATGAATATGGACGCGATATTGCCCAGTTTACTGCAGATTATGCCTTAAAAAGGATCAATGAATTGGAAGATTTCTTTGATTACAACCTTGAAAAAAGGATGATCTTCATAATTTATAATAAAAATAATGAGTACAGGCAGTCAAATATCGGTCTGGTAACGTATGATGAAGAGACATATAACACTGGTGGATTCAGCAGAATAATCAAAAACAAGGTGATGCTTTTTTATGAGGGTGATCATATCGCATACGAGAAACAGATCTCAGAAGCGATCACCGAAGCCATAATCAAGGAGATGCTTTATAACGCTGATTTCAAGGACCGGATAACCAGTTCGTCGATCATTCATATGCCTGACTGGTATATTAAAGGATTGATAAATTATGTGGCTTTCGGGTGGGATTACGAAGTTGAAAACAGAGTTAAGGATGGTATCAAGTCAGGAAAATACAAGAATATAAATCATCTGGAGTTTGACGATGCGGTTTATGCAGGTCAGTCATTCTGGAGATTTGTCGGGAAGAAATATGGCGACGCCCTTATTTCCAATATTATTTACCTCACCAAGATTTACAAGAATATTGATGACGGATTCCTGTATGTGCTGGGGATAAAGCTGAAGGACCTTCTAAAGGAATGGAAGGATTATTACCAGGAAGAGTATTCTTCCGACCAGGATCTTCCCGGTGACAATGATAAAATCCTGAAAAAATCGCGTAAAGAGCAGATTTTTCAACAGGTAAAAATTAGCCCCGATAAAAGGTATATCGCATATGTAACAAACGACTGGGGAAGAAAAAGGATCTGGCTTTATGATCAATCGACCGGAAAAACAAAAATCATTTTTAAAGCTGAACCAAAATATGAACATATTACTGATAATACCTATCCCGTAATTGCCTGGCACCCAAGCGGCAGGATTTTAACCTATATAAATGAAGAGAAGGCAGGGATGGTAATTTATTTCTACAGGGTTGATGAGAAGAAAACAGAGGAACGAAACTTCCTTTACTTTGATAAAGTCCTTGATTTTGCATATTCACCCGAAGGATCCAGAATAATCCTTTCAGCTGTAAAGGACGGGATTACAGATATCTACATCCATACTGTTGCCTCAGGTACAAATGAGCAGATTACACGTGATGTTGCGGATGACCTGCATCCATCATTCCTGGCCAGCAAGCCAGGAGAGATATTGTTTTCTTCGAACAGGTTATCCGATACGCTTACTAATACGGGAGATCCTTTTGAAAAATTCTCGTCCAATTTTGACCTTTTTTCATATAACATCGAAAAGAAGAACAATGTACTCATCAGACTTTCAGAAGGAGCATATTCAAGCAGATACCAGGCAGTTGAAACACCCGGAAACACCATTTCATATATTGGAGACAGAAACGGTATCCTGAACAGGTATACCGCTGTCTTTGACAGTTCAATAAGCTATATCGATACTGCAGTACATTACCGCTATTTCATTAAATCGAAACCTGAAACAAATTACGACAGAAATATCGAAAACCAGTCACTCCTGAGCGGATCAGATCTGTATGGTGAAGTCATATTCAAGGATGGAAAATACAATGTCAGAAAAGGTTCATCAGGCGGTTCAAACAACATTCCTTCAAATGAGATTGTGAAAACCAGTTTCAGGAAGGAACAGGATAAGTTTTATCATAAGGAGGATAGTATTGAGCAGATCAGAAAATGGCTAGTAGCAGAGGACAAGAAGCGAAGGGATACCCTCACAAAACCCATCTACGAATATTACATGAAGGATGAGCCTATCAATATCAGTCATTATATTTTTGAAAAAGAGAAGCAGAACTATTATGAACAGTTGTGGCGCAAAAAATATATGAACATTGATCTTGATACGGGGCATATTGAAATACCCCTGATCAGGATCTATGAGACATCTTTTTATAATAACTATATAGTCAACCAGATTGACTTTACCTTTCTGAATAATTCATACCAGGTCTTTAACGGTGGTGCCTCATATTATAACCCGGGAATAAATTTGCTCACAAGGTTCGGTATAATTGATCTTTTTGAAGATTACAGGATAACTGCCGGATTCAGGTTTGCCGGTGACTTTGACAGCAATGAGTACCTTCTGAGTTTCGAGAGCCTGAAGGGAAAGTTCGATAAACAGTTTATTTTTCACAGGCAGGCTTATTATACCACAGACTACGATTTCCTGTATAAGACCCATACACATAATCTTTATCTTTCGTTTTCAAAGCCAATTACACCGGTCCTTGCTGTCAAAGGAACCATTTCGTACAGATATGACCGAAGTGTGGCACTTGGGGTTGACCTGACTTCGCTGAACGCTCCGGCTATCTCAAAGCACTGGCCGGGACTTAAGGGTGAAATCATCTTTGACAATACCCGTAAGCGTACCATCAATATATATTATGGAACCAGGTTCAAAATATTCGGTGAGTACTACCGTCAGGTTCCGGGGAAAAAGTCAGATATGTTTGTTGTCGGAGGTGATTTCAGAAAGTATATCCGTATACACAGGGATCTTATCTGGGCGAACCGATTTGCGGCCAGTACATCATTCGGCCCGACAAAACTTGTTTATTATCTGGGAGCCGTCGACAACTGGATGGGATATGTTTTTAACAATTACCCGATGTTTAACTATTACATACCTGTCGACCAGACACAAAACTATGGTTTCCAGGCGCTTGCAA
>WSSedA1B3DRAFT_1000245_pt1 | contig 15790 bp, 12 predicted proteins | sample WetSurSiteA1Bulk_FD_9468 | JGI IMG/M metagenome (IMG submission 9468)
AGGATTTCTCGGATAGAGTTTTTTGAGTTTTTCGAACTCTTCAAGGGCCTTTGCAGCCCCGCCATAACCTCTTTCAGAACCTTCTATCTGGTCAAAATATACCATCGCTATCTGATACTGGGCATAGGAGGCGTACTGGTGGTCGGGGTACGCTTCGAGGAATTTTCGGTACTCGGCAACCGCAAGCTCAGGTTCCTCTTCCTTTACATAGGAATCTGCGACCTTTAGTTGAGCAAGCGGTGCAAATTTCTTGGTAAGATCCCTGTTCTTCACCTCGATGAATGATGCCCGTGCCTGTTCGTATTCCTTTTTCTCAAACTGTTCGTTTGCCGTTGTAAACGCTTTTTCCGGATCGAATTTTTCAGCAGGTTTCCTGACAGAGGACTTTCCGGAGCAGGAAAGGGTTGAGAGAATAACTATGAAAATAAAAATACAAGCAATACGTTTTTTCATCGATGTCTATTATAGCATGGAATAGGGGCATTGCAGAACCATAAACACAAAAAATATGCCGGGAAGAGAAAATCGGTCAGAACTCATTGATAATTGGGCTTTCCTGATGGTATGCTTATTCAGTGAACCTGTCTTTTTTTCAAAAACCAAGCAGATATATCAACAAAGAGATTAACTCTGTCCAGAAAGAGGGAGCGCCGGTAAAGGTTGTTCTTGCGTTCCCTGACATTTATGAGATAGGGATGTCTCATCTCGGCCTCCGTATTCTCTATAAGATAATCAACGACCTTCCGTTCGCTTCAGCAGAACGGGTTTTTTCCCCCTGGACTGACCTTGAGGCACATATGCAGGCAAAAGGGTTACTGCTGTCTTCGCTCGAAACAAACCGTCCACTGAAAGATTTTGATATTGTCGGCTTCAGCCTTCAGTATGAGCTTTCCTACCCGACTGTTCTCAATATGCTCTCCCTCGCCGGAATTCCCTTAAAAACTGAAGGCCGTCTTGATTCTCAAAATATGCCCGTCGTAATCGCAGGGGGTCCCTGTACTGTCAATCCGCTGCCGATGTGGCCTTTTATCGATGCCTTTCTGATCGGCGACGGTGAAGAAGCAATTGCAGAAATTCTTCGGACATATAATGAATGGAAAATGCATGGCGACGGGAAAAAAGAGTCTCTCCTCAGGGCATTCGCCCGGATTGAAGGGATATACGTGCCGTGCATCTCCTCTTTTCCTTCTTTTGCCATGGGAGGAAACGGAAGTGCAAACGTCAGGAGACGCTTTCTTTCATCGCTTGATGATGCACCGTATCCCGACCGTCCTGTTGTCCCCTATACCGCAATAATCCATGACAGGATAAATATCGAAGTCTCCAGGGGTTGCTCAATGGGGTGCAGGTTCTGCCAGGCAGGCATGATCTACCGGCCGGTAAGGGAAAGAAGCCCTGAAAAGGTCATGGCACTCACTGAAAGTGCGTTGAAAAATACCGGATATGAAGAGGTTGCTTTTACTTCTCTAAGCGCCGGCGACTATAGTTGCCTCCTGACAGTCATGAAAGAATGCAACAAGAGGTTCGGAAAACAGAAAATAGCAATTTCATTGCCTTCTCTTCGCATAGCGGCCGTCAATCACGAGATCCTGCAAGAGATCAAAACCGTGAGGAAGACCGGATTCACCATAGCGCCGGAAGCCGGGACTGACAGGCTGAGAAGAGTTATTAACAAGGATTTTTCAGAAGAGGAGTATGAGCGCTCACTCAAAATACTCTTCGAAGAAGGCTGGCAGAATCTCAAGCTCTATTTCATGGTAGGACTTCCCACTGAAACAGACGAAGATATTGAAGCAATTCCCGCCATGGCCCTGAAAGCTCTGAAAATCGCCAGACAGCATGTTAAAAAATTCGTTAATATCACTGTCGGGGTTTCCTCCTTTATCCCCAAGGCTCATACCGCTTTCCAGTGGTATGGTCAAAACCCTCCTGATGAACTTCAGAGAAAAAAGGATGCGGTCAGGGAACGTCTGAAACGCAGAGGGGTGAATATCAAAGGACACGACGTGGATATGAGTCTCCTGGAGGCAGCTTTTTCACGGGGAGATAAGGATCTGTCGCTGCTTGTCGAAAAAGCATGGTCTCTCGGATGCCGTCTCGACGGATGGTCTGAGACTTTCAATTTCGGTAGCTGGAGAAAAGCAATGGAAACTACCGGGATCGACGCATCGGCATATGCACAGAGAACTTATAAATACTCCGATATATTACCCTGGGATATCATAGACACCGGGGTATCAAAAGAATTTCTCTGGAAAGAATTCCAAAAGTCTCTCTCAGCCGAATTCACCAGCGACTGCAGAAAGGCCTGTCACAACTGTGGACTCGATTGCCTTGAAAAAAATAAGCTGGTAAGAGGCCATGAAGATATTAAGGTTGGGAACATTTACCAAGATACGAACTCAGAATTACTCAACTTCTCATCTTCCCAACTTCCCCGGTTCAAACCGGTGAGGATAAGGGTTGAATTTTCCAAGGCTGGTATATTGCGTTATCTCTCCCATCTTGAGCTCATAACGACCCTACACCGTGCGATGAGAAGAGCCGGGGTCCCTCTGGAATATACACAGGGGTTTCATCCGGCACCAAAAATGGCTTTTGGTCCTCCACTGGGCGTCGGTGTTGCAGGGTTAAGTGAGTATTTCGATATGGAAGTTCTGCCGCCTTTCGATCTTGTAAGTAATGTATCAACACTGAACAGCGTGCTTCCTGAAGGGTTTTGCATAAAGAACATGTCTGCTATATCAGGCGATACCGAATCCCTGAACAGTTTCATCTCACGCTATGAATATCTTGTAACAGGCGGGGACTCTTCCCAGATTCGCCCCTTCCTTACTGAAAAAGAAATTTCGTTAAAAAGGGAAAAATATGCTATAAATGTTAGGACTATGGTAGAAGACGCCCTGATCATCGACGGGGATACAACACAGTTGGTACTGGTCGATCAGGAGAACATCAAGGTAAGGCTTGGTGAGATTCTTCCCCTGATTTTCAATACCCCGATGGAACGGCTTGATATAACAAGAATTGCTCTTTATGGCTGGAAGGGTTCCTGGGTACGACCTTTAAATACACACAAAATGCAGTTAATAAATTGTAAAATGTAAGTATGGACAGCGAGATAATTATTAATGTAACACGAGACGAGATCAGAGTCGGCCTCCTTGAAGGCGGCCAGGTAGTCGAGTTCTATGTCGAGAGGAAGCGGGATGCAAGCCTCGTCGGAAATATTTATAAAGGGAAAGTAGTCAAAGTACTGCCCGGAATGCAGTCAGCCTTTGTTGATATCGGGCTTGAAAAGGCCGCTTTTCTTTATGTAACCGATATCCATGCAGGCCTCGAAGAGTTTGCATCGTTTCTCGAGGAAGAAGAAAAAGTAAACTCTATTGACCTTGTTTCAAAACGGGGAAGAACTGACCTCACCATCGAAGACATGTTACAGGAAGGACAGGAGATCCTCGTACAGGTATCCAAAGACCCGATCGGGAGCAAAGGCGCACGGGTCACTTCATATGTGACACTCCCCGGAAGATATCTTGTTCTTATGCCGAATGTTGAGCACATAGGGATTTCCAGAAGGATATCTGATGAAGCCGAGAGAACGAGGCTGAGGACTATTGTTGAGGAGATAAAGCCAAAAGGATACGGGCTGATCATCAGAACAGCAAGCGAAGGGTCCGCAGAAGAGGACCTGAAAAAAGATCTGGATTTCCTTTTTCTCCTCTGGGAAAACATTCAGAAGAAAAAAGACAGGGTTTCCGCACCTACTCTCTTGTACAGTGACCTCGATCTCGTGTTCAGAAGCGTTAGAGATCTTATGGTGCAGGACGTCAGGAGTCTCGTTGTCGATTCAGCGGACGAATACGAGAGGATCAAGGATTTTGTCAGAACCTATTTTGAGAAACTCCTTGGAAATATTGACCTTTATGAAGGGACAGAGCCGGTATTTGATGCCCTCGGGATTGAATTTGACATTGCACGGGCTCTCGGCAGAAAGGTCTGGTTAAAATCAGGCGGGTATATCGTGATCGACCAGACAGAAGCTATGACTGTTATTGATGTGAATACCGGCAAATTTGTTGGAAAAGAAGAACTTGAAGATACGATCCTCAAGACAAATCTTGAGGCGGTCAAGGAAATAGCTTATCAGATAAGACTCCGGAACCTCGGAGGCATCATCATTGTTGACTTCATCGATATGGAAAAATATGAAAACCGGGACCGGGTGTTCAATGCATTCGTTGAAGCCATGAAAAAGGACCGGGCAAAAAATACCATATCCCATATCTCCGAACTTGGCCTCATTCAGATGACCCGTAAGCGGGTGAGGGAAAGTCTCGGAAGAACCCTCTGTGAGACATGTCCTTACTGCGAGGGGAAAGGGTTTGTGAAATCACCACGGACTCTTTGCTATGAAATATTCCGGAAAGTCACGAGACTTGCGAAGCACGGGAGCGACAAGATAATTGTGACAGCCCACCCGTCGGTAGCAGAGCTTCTCTCCGATGAGGAGCGAGCCGGCATTGAAGATATCGAAAATAAATATTCTGTGAAAGTGACTATCAGGGAAAGCCGCAATCTTCACCAGGAAAACTATGAAGTCACTGCCTTATAAATTTTCTTCCCTGTAGCGAGGATACCCCAACGCAGCACAGGCAATGTCTATGAACAAATTGGAAAACCTTCTGCAAATTCTTAGGGATATGGAAAGCGCCGTCCTTGCTTATTCCGGAGGGGTCGACAGCACATTCCTTCTTAAGGCGCTTCAGATCTCCGGTATCAAAGCCCTTGCTGTTACTGCAGTTTCGGATATTTTCCCGCAGAAAGACATTCTTTCTGCACAGGAAATAGCAAAGCAATGTAATATTGAACACAGACTCGTCGAGACAGACGAACTGGCTTTGAATGAATTTACCGAGAACACTCCTGAGAGGTGTTTTTTCTGTAAAGACGCCCTCTTCAGGGTATTGCATGATATTGCAGGTTCAGGGAACTACCATGAGGTGCTGGATGGAAGCAATAATGATGATATCCCGGACTACAGGCCCGGAAGAAAAGCGTCGCTGAAGCATCATATAAGAAGCCCTCTTGAGGAGACGGAATGTTCAAAAAGTGATATAAGAGAATATTCCCGTCAACTCGGCCTCCGGACATGGGATAACCCCTCTGCTCCTTGTCTCGCCACACGGTTCCCCTACGGTCAGAAAATTACCAGAGAGGCCCTCCAAAGGGTCTCAAAGGCAGAGGCATTCCTCGAAACCCTTGGGTTTCGGCAGATACGGGTAAGAGATCATCATGGTATCGCCCGGATAGAGGTCGGTGAGAATGAAATTGATCTTCTGCTGCATGCTGAGAAAAGAAAAAATATTTCTGAAACCCTGAAATCTCTTGGCTTTGTATATATCTCCCTTGACCTCGACGGCTACCGTTGCGGAAGCTTGAACAGGGTATTATAGTATATCGATGGAAACCGATCGCTATCTTCAGGCGCTATCAATGTGTGTTCGTTGCGGAACATGTAAAGCGACTTGTTTTTCCTATGAAGAAGAACCTGCTGAATCAATGGGTGCCAGAGGAAGGCTTGCGCTGCTCAGGGGTCTTGCCTCAGGCGCTTTGCACCCGTCTTCAGTTCTGAATGAACGTATCTTCAGCTGTACTCTCTGCGGCGCTTGCTCAGGTCTCTGCCCACTTGGCGTAGACATCAAGGAAGTTATATACCACGGGAGAAATCTTTTAAAGAAGACTGACAAATATCGACGGCATCTCCGTCTCTTTATCAATTTCTTTATGAAGCATCCGAAATTCAGTTTCAGATGTATGAAAATGGCCCAGCATATCGTATTTCCTTATCTGTGGAAAAAAAATATCATCCCGTTTGACTGCAATCTTCCTGAACGCCATTTGAAGGAAAACGTTCAAGTATTCACGGTTACAAAAAAGAAGAGCCGTGTTGCGGTATTTACCGGATGTACCGTGAATTTTCTCTATCCCCATCTGGGAGAGGCTCTCATCAACATACTGCACCGGCTCGGGTATGAGGTAATTCTGCCTGCGGGCGAAGTATGCTGCGGTGTGCCCCTGAGAACACTCGGGCTGGAAGATGAGGCAAAACAGCTTGCAAGAAAAAACATTGATGTTTTCAGCAGATTACATGTCGAATCCGTTCTCTGTCTTTGTCCGACGTGCACCCTCGCCTTGAAAGAAGAGTATCCCAAACTGATCGGGCAGGGTATTGAGAAGGTTACTGATATCTCAAGCTTCTTCATTGATAAAATAGATCCTTCCTGTTTTGCCGAACTTACTTCATTTCCCGAACGTATTGTTTATCATGATCCTTGCCATCTCAAATACGGGCTGGGAATAACAAGGGAGCCGAGGGAAATCCTTCGTTCTCTCGGGATTGATCTTGCAGAGACTACGGGAGACCGTTGCTGCGGTTTTGCGGGCTTGTTCTGTTTTTCGAACAGAGAACTCTCCCGGAAGATGCTTAAAAAATGTGAGGACGCGTATGCACAGGCAGAAGTGCTGATAACCTCATGTCCCGGCTGCATCCTTCAACTTTCAAGGGATAGCAAAAACAAACCGGTGTTTCATCTCATCGAGGTTATTGAGGAGGCATTAATCCAGTAAATCTCAGCAAATTACTTTGGCTATGCTGTCCGGTATCTGCGGTAGTTGAGAATGCCCTCGTGCACCACAACCTTTATAAAACCGACAACAGGCACGGATAATAACATCCCGAGGATTCCGAACAATTTTCCTCCGATCAATACTGCAAGCAGTACCGTAAGCGGGTGCATATGGACGCTCCTGGCGACGACGACAGGCTGAACAACAGCATCGTCAAGTAGTTTGATTATGGTAAACGCAAGGATCACATAGAATACCTTCTCCAGGCTACCTGTCTGCAGGATCGAAACAATAAGAGCAAGTACCGCACCGGCGATGGGGCCGAAATAGGGTATCAGGTTCGCAAGGCCGGCAAAGATTCCGATAAGGAAGAAATATTTCACCCCGATTACCCAAAGGGCAAATACCGTCATTGTGCCGACTATTATGGCATCAATAAACTGACCGCGGAGATAATTGCCGACCTGGGCATGTAATTTATAGAACAGGTAGAGCGTGAACTCAAAATACCGGTTCGGGACCAGACTGACAAATCCCTTTTTGAATTCCCTTCCGTCCTTTAAGAGAAAAAAGACAATAAACGGGATAAGAATCATGCTGGTGACAATGGATGCTGCGTCAAGGACATGATTAATAACCCATTCACCGGCGCTTGCCATGGCTGTCTGTGTCCTGCCCAGGAGATTCAATTCTTTAATTCCAAGAAATGAGAGATAGGGCATGAGAAATTCTTCAAAACGTGAAATTACAAGACCCGCTCGTTCGGGATTAAACCCCTCTTGGAGACCGCTGATCTGTGCAGCAAAAAGAGGCAATAACCCAATGTATGCAATACTGACAAAAAAAACGATAAAAATAAATATCATAATGGTTGCCGTCGTACGGCTCATACCACGGGATTCGAGCAAATTGGCGAGGGGGTCCAGTATATATGCAAGCAGGACCGATATGATTACCAGCTTGACGATATTCGGTATGAAAGCGAGAAAAGCGACAATCCCTGCCACTGCAATCAGGACAAGAACGATTGTGAGGAAATTTGAACTGTTTCCCGGGATGCTCATATTTCAGACGTCGAGCCCGGCTGCTTCTGGCAACTGATTACCCGCAGTTGTTCATTCGTGCTCTTTAACCTTTCCCCGATAACCCATGCGAGTTTGAACAATATTTTACAACCGAGCTGTGGGTCCCGGTTAAGAAGATCCAGCAGTTCAGGCTTGAAAAAACTGAGTGTGACACAGGGTGTTTTCGCAACAGCAGCAGCGCTTCTCGGTGCATCATCCAGGAGCGACAATTCCCCAAAAAAATCGCCTCCGCACAGTTCTGCCAAAATTTGATCAGGCCCGCTGACAATCTGCACGTCCCCCGCTACAATGATATACATGCCGAGACCTATATCCCCCTCATGAAAGATTTTCTCATCTCTGCTATATTCTCTTTGATGAAGAATGCGTTTGATTTTATTGAGTTCTCGTTTATTGAGCTCCTGAAAAACGGGAATTTTGAGCAGAATCGTGTCTATTTCATCATCTGTCCGCTTGCGGAATCTGAAGATGTTTTCCCAGATTTTATTCATAGCCCTTTTTTCCTTCGATTTATTCTATAGTTATACCAATTGTACCTGAAATCATTGAAAGCTGATAGTTCTGTTTTTTTCTTTTTTCTTCTCAGGAAACTTTTCTATCTAGTATAATAAATTTCCGGATATCTTTATCTTCAGGGAAGAGGAGGTTGCATGCAATTCTTTATTGATACTGCCAATATTGAGGAAATCAGAAAGGCGAATGAACTGGGCGTGATAGACGGTGTAACAACAAATCCCTCACTTATCGCTAAAGAAGGCAGGGATCCTATACCGTTGCTCAAGGAAATCTGTAGTATTGTAAATGGCCCGGTGAGCGCCGAAGCCGTCAGCATGACCGCAGAAGAGATGATTCAGGAGGCGGTTCCCCTCTCTAAGATCCACGAAAATATCGTGATAAAGATCCCGATGATCGCGGAAGGACTGAAAGCCGTTAAAAAATTGTCCGGCATGGGTATTAGAACAAATGTAACCCTTGTGTTCTCACCGAGCCAGGCTCTGCTTGCTGCAAAAGCAGGCGCTTCCTATGTAAGCCCTTTTGTCGGAAGGCTTGACGATATCAGCCATACAGGGATGGACCTGGTCAGGGATATTATCGAGATATATGAAAATTATTTATTCGAAACCGAGGTAATCGTGGCGAGCATCCGGAATCCCCTCCATGTTGTGGAAGCGGCAAAGATGGGGGCTCATATCGCAACCATCCCTTATTCTGTTATAATACAACTTGCACGGCATCCGCTCACTGACATCGGGATCGAGAAATTCCTGAAAGATTGGGAAAAAGTCCCCAAAAAACAATGAGCAGCGACGAAGGGTCAGTTGTTAGTTGAAGCAATGCAGGGTTTCCTCTTGATATAAGAGGCCTGAGGAGAGGTTGAAAATATTGTTTTCTTCATCCTCAAATTTGATGATTACGGGAGTCACCAATGCCGATTTTTGAATATAAATGCTGCACTTGCAGCGAAGAATTTGAAAAGCTTGTCTTCGGAAACCAGGAAATTGAATGCCCGAAATGCAGTTCAAAGGACGTGAAAAAGAAATTTTCCGTGTTCTGTTCTGCCGGGACAGAAAGACCTTTGGCCGGGACCGGAGCTTCAGCTTCCTGCACCTCCTGCAGCAAAACCTCCTGCAGCTCCTGCCATTAAGAATTCCTCAAATAATACTAAGCGACATAAGTCTGCCACATTTTGTCATTCCGGCTTGTCCGGTCTACGACTCATAGAGAATCTTTCTTTAAGAAGGATTCCCGACGCACTTCGTTTGCGGGAATGACATGGATTAATGTTTTTATGTATAAAATCTGTTTGGTCTGTTCCTTCATTCCCGGACCGGACGATGAATTTTTGCTGATTGTTACTCGGGCTGGCGGAAAGGGTTTTCCCTTTGTATCCTGGACAGCTTGAGCGGACTTCCCTCAAGAACAAAGACGGCGAGACCGCTTTCATTGGTATCTTTTCCCCTGACCGTCCAGGTACCTTTCCAGGAAATATTCAGGGAAACCTGTGAATCTCTGATCTCGACCCAAGTCGGGGTAAAGGTAAGTTCAGCGCTGTCAAAGCTCTTCATTGCACTAACGAGCTCCCGGTAGCCATCCAGTGTTGTATATTCCTCAAGGGTCGATTTGTCCTTCTTTACATACGCTTTTTTTATTGTATCAGCGAGTTCAAAAGCCTCCTGAGCCAATTGTGATTCTGCAGAGACAGGCTTAACCTCTTTCTTTCCGCAGGCAACAAGGAGGAGCAGTGCAACCAGAAACAGGATGAACTGAAGAGAAATGAAAACTTTTTTAGATATCAATGTTTCGCGCTTCGAGTGCATGGGTCGTAATGAACTCCTTTCTGGGCTCAACCTGATCACCCATGAGTACGGTAAAGATACTGTCGGACTCTACCGAATCCTGAACAGTAACCTGTAAAAGTGTTCTTTTTTCGGAATCCATGGTGGTCTCCCAAAGCTGCTGGGGATTCATCTCTCCCAGCCCCTTATACCTCTGTATATTCAGTCCTTTCTTTGCCGCTGCCAGTATGGTATCAAGCAGTTCCTTGCTTGTCTTTATTTCTTTTATTCCCTCTTTTGTCATGACTTTATAGGGAAGTTCTCCCAGATCTTTTATGATGGTGAAAAGATTTTCGAGCTCTCTGAATTCGGGCGACGTCAGAAACAGCGTATCGAGATTCAGTTTATAATTGTGCCTCCTTATCTCAGCGCCATAGGTCTGATGCTCCTCATCATGTTGCATGTCTCCTATATGAATATTCTGATATTGTTCTTTTATCGCCCCCAGAATCTTTGCGAATTGTCCTTTGTCTTTTAACGTATCCTTGTTCATCCCTGACAAGAGAATGAACTGGAGAAGTTGCGGGTCTCTTCTTCTCTTCTCGAACCATTCTATCAGCTTTTCAAACCGGTAAAGTCTTTTGAGATGAGTGATGAGTGCTTTCCCTTTCACTGTCTGTCCCTTCACCGTGAGCTCAACTTCATCAGATGCAAGTTCAAAAAGCATGTTCAGCATCTCTGTCTCATTCTGAACATATTTCTCTGTTTTGCCCTTTTTCACCTTGAAGAGCGGCGGCTGAGCAATATAGAGGTATCCCTTTTCTATCACCTGGGGCATCTGTCGGTAAAAAAAGGTGAGCAGGAGCGTCCTTATGTGCGCGCCGTCAACATCTGCATCAGTCATCAGTATGACTTTGTGGTAGCGAATCTTGGATATATCAAAATCTTCAGGGCCTATACCTGTACCAAGGGCAGTTATAAGAATCTTTATCTCCTCGGAGCTGAGCATCTTGTCGAACCGCGCCTTCTCAACGTTCAGAATCTTGCCCCTGAGGGGAAGAATGGCCTGTATACGCCTGTCCCGTCCCTGCTTTGCAGAACCTCCTGCTGAATCGCCCTCGACAATGAATACTTCACTCAGTGCCGGGTCTTTTTCAGAACAGTCAGCGAGCTTGCCAGGCAGCCCTGAATCTTCGAACGCTCCCTTTCTCCTGGTAAGTTCCCTGGCCTTTCTCGCAGCTTCACGGGCCCTGGCTGCCTGCAGGGACTTTTCCACAATCTTTCTTGCTACGGACGGATTTTCTTCAAGGTATGCACCCAGTGCCTCATTTACAATGGATTCTACAATACCCTTTATTTCACTGTTGCCTAATTTCATCTTTGTCTGACCCTCAAACTGCGGGTTCATGAGCTTAACACTTATCACGGCAGTGAGTCCTTCCCTCACATCTTCACCAGAGAGTGTATTGCCGTTTTTCAGCAAACCGGCAGAAGTCGCATAGCTGTTGACAGTTCTCGTAAGAGCTGACTTGAGGCCTATAAGATGGGTGCCCCCTTCTTTTGTGTTGATATTATTTGCAAAGGTATATATGGTTTCTGCATAACTGTCGTTGTATTGAATAGCTATTTCAAGAAGAATGTCTCCTTTCTCCCCTGTAACATAGATTGGTTTGGGATGAATAGGAGTTTTATTCTTATTGAGGTGTTCAACAAAAGAGATTATTCCACCGTTGTAATGAAATTCTTTTGTTTTTTCAGTCCTTTCGTCCGATAAAGTTATCTTAAGGCCTTTATTGAGAAACGCCAGTTCCCTGAGTCTCTGGACAAGGATATCCCAGCTGAAATCGAGGGTCTCAAATATTGCAGAGTCAGGTTTAAAGGTAATCTTAGTTCCCCTTCCTTTTGTTTTCCCTACAACAGCGAGGGGTTCTGAGGGGATGCCTCTTTCATAATGCTGCTGAAAAACACTCCCGTTCTGTTTTATTTCAACATCAAGCCATTCTGAGAGAGCGTTCACCACAGATACTCCAACGCCGTGAAGACCGCCGGATATCCGGTATGCCTTGGATTCAAACTTCCCTCCGGCGTGTAGTTCGGTAAGAACAACCTCTGCAGCCGACCTTCCTTCATCGGCATGTATCTGGGTCGGTATGCCCCTTCCATCGTCTATCACCGTGCAGCTTCCGTCCAGGTGGATGATGACCTCTATGGTTTTGCAGTATCCTGCAAGGCTTTCGTCAACACTGTTATCAACTACTTCGTAGACAAGATGATGCAAACCTTCAATGCCTGTTGAGCCGATATACATGGCCGGCCTTTTTTTGACAGCATCAAGCCCTTTCAGCACCTTTATATCTTCTGCGGTATAAGAATTCTTTTCGATTATTTTATCCTCCATCTTCCCTCTCTAATAATGACTTTTTATATCCTCATCGGCATAATGACGCACTTATAGTGTTCGTTGCCGTCCTCTCTTAAAAGCACGGGGCTGAGCGGGTCCTGGAGTTCAAGGACGACCTTTTCAGATGTCATCGCACTGAGAACATCGAGCAGATACCGGGCATTGAAACCAAGCGAAAGCTTCTCGCCTTTATAGTCTATCACAACTGTTTCTTTTGCCTCTCCGAGGTCGGGACTCGATGAAGAAACAGTGAGCAAGCCGTTGTCAATGTCGAATCTCACCGCGCTTGCCCTTTCCCTCGACATGATCGAAACCCTGCGCAGGACTTTTACAAATGGGTCTTTTTCGACCAACATCTGCTTTTCATTTGTCTGCGGGATTACGTTCTCATAGTTCGGATATGAGCCTTCAATAAGCCTTGTTAAAAACTCTATGTTGTCTATACTGAACAGAAGGTGTTTCTCTCCCACCAAAATCTTCACTGTCTTTGGTCCCGTTTCGTTCTCCCCGTCAGACGGCAGGAAACGCCTCAACTCCGAAACGCCCTTCCTCGGTATTATGATCTTCTTGTCCTCTTTTCCCTCTCCGTTCATTTCTTTCCTGATAAAGGCCAGTCTGTGTCCGTCTGTACCCACTACGGTCAGAGACCTTTCACCGGATTTTATGTGGAAGAGAAGTCCGTTCAGGGTGTATCTTGTATCGCTCTCGCCGGCAGCATAGATTGTTTTTTCTATCATCTCGAGGAGCAGAGAAGCATCAACGGTAAATTCCTCAATATCTCCCAGTGCAGGCCATGCAGGGAAATCACCCGGAGCAAGACAAGCAAGCTTGAATTCGCTCGCACCGGATTTCACCCGGAGCCACCCTCCCGATGAAGACTCATCGATTGATTCAAAGGAAAGATCCCCGTCCATTTCTCTTACGATCTCAAAAAGCTTCCGGGCAGGTATACAGAGTTTTCCGTCTTTTTCAACGGTAACGTTAAGCGGCTCTTTTATTGCCGTTTCTATATCCGTTGCTATAATATACGAACCTTTCTTCCCGGCGCTCAGAAGGAAGTGGCTCAATATCGGCATGGTATTTTTCTTTTCAATGATATTCTGAATATTCGCGAGTTTCTCCTGCATTTCGTTTTTTGTTACCTGTAGTTTCATACTCCCTCCTCTAAGTATCCTTTCATTACTTGTTATCCTTTCAACTTCCGTATCAGGTTCTCGATCAGTCTGTTGAGGACCTCATCTTTCGTCCTCTTGTCTTCAATCTGTTTGCAGGCATAGATAACTGTTGCATGATCTTTACCGCCGAAGTTTTTTCCTATATCACTAAGAGACAGGCTTGTCAGCTGCTTGCTCAGATACATTGCTATCTGTCTTGGCAAAGCAATTTCTTTCGTCCTCTTTCTTGCCTTCATATCCATCACCTTCAGGGCAAAGTGATCAGAGACCACTTTTTGTATCTGGTCGGTGGTGATGGGTTTTTCATCCTCCTCGATGAGGTCATGCAGGATGTTTTTCGCCATATCGACAGAGATCTGCGTCCCTGTCAGCGACGCCTGAGCTCCAAGCCTTATGAGACATCCCTCCAGTTCTCGAATATTCGATCTTACCCTTGATGCCAGATAATAAGCAACATCCTGTGGTATAACAATTTTTTCAAGTTCCGCTTTTTTATGCAATATTGCGACTTTGGTCTCCAGTTCCGGCGGCTGGATATCTGCAATGAGTCCCATACTGAACCGTGACCGGAGTCTGTCTGTAACCGCGCCGATTTCTTTCGGCGGCCTGTCGCTCGAAATAACTATCTGCTTCTGTCTTTCATATATCGCATTAAAGGTGTGGAAAAATTCCTCCTGTGTCTGGGTCTTGTTCGCAATAAAATGGATATCGTCAAGAAGCAGGAGATCGACATTCCTGTATTTCTCTTTCAACTCACCCATTTTCTCATGCCGTATCGCCGATACCACTTCGTTGGTAAACTGTTCTGCTGAAACGAAAATTACTGATATATCATTTTTTTTATCAATAACCGCATTCCCTATTGCGGTAATCAGATGCGTCTTCCCGAGTCCTACTCCCCCGTAAATAAACAACGGATTATATGCCCTGCCGGGAGCCTCTGCAACTGCTTTTGCAGCTGCATGGGCAAACTGATTGCTCGACCCTATTACAAAATTCTCAAAGGTATACTTTGGGTTCAGATGAATACCCCTGCTTGCGAGCTTTTGTCTCCTGTTCTCAAGACGCATATCCATTCTTTTCACATCAGGATCTACTTTTTCAGCTACTTTATACCGTACTGTAACAGGATATCCCAGAATGCCCCCTATTGTTTCATTTACGATGTCCGGATAATTATCTTCGATCCAATCCTTAAAGAATCTATTGGGAATCTCCAAAGTAATAGTATGTTCTTTTACCTGAGAGAGTTTTATGGGACGAAACCAGAGATCGGTTATGTTATTTCCTATTCTCTTCTCTATTTGAGAGAGACCGCTATTCCATATTTCTTCCATTGTCATATTGTGTGATAAGTCCATTAACAACTTATTAACATATGTTAATAACTTATATAGGGAGGTATCCCATTATATCCGAATATGAACGGGTAAGACAAGACAATATGTTAAAATTCGGTTCATATCCTGTAACCTTTCCTTCTATAAACAAATAGTTCAAAAAGAGACTCTTATCTCCACCCTCTTGTCAACATTACAAAAGCATGTTCATGTAAGGAAAAAACCCATTTATCAACATCTGAACAGCTTCTACTAACAACTACTACTTTTTCTCTCAAAAATATAATAGTAGTAAGCTGAGTATTCAAACTACCTTTTCTTGAGATATGACTTTATGAAAACATCTATATCTCCTTCCAAAACAGCTTCAACATTCCCTGTTTCAATACCTGTCCTATGGTCTTTTACAATTCGATAAGGTTGTAAAATATAAGACCTTATCTGGTTGCCCCATGCAATACCCTTTTTATCTCCGATCAAACCTTCCATCTTTTTTTCCTGCTCTTTCATCTTAAGGTCATACAACCTCGACTTAAGGATTTTCATGGCTATAGCCTTATTTTTATGCTGAGAACGCTCATTCTGACAGCTTACTACAATTCCTGTGGGAATATGAGTAAGTCTTACAGCAGATGAAGTCTTATTCACATGCTGTCCTCCGGCGCCCGATGCCCTGAAAGTATCCATCTTGATATCCTCATCTTTTATATCGATCTCAATACTTTCCTCAACCTCGGGATATACGAGTAATGCTGCAAAAGAGGTATGCCGCCGTTTATTGGCGTCGTAAGGCGATATTCTCACCAGTCTGTGAACCCCGGCCTCACATTTCAGATATCCATACGCATAGGGGCCTGAAACGGTAATTGTAGCGTTCTTGATG
>WSSedA1B3DRAFT_1000246_pt1 | contig 15776 bp, 13 predicted proteins | sample WetSurSiteA1Bulk_FD_9468 | JGI IMG/M metagenome (IMG submission 9468)
ATGCCTGGTCCGTCATGAATCGCAAATTCCTTGATATCAAAGATGATGCCAGAAGTCATGGTCAATCCATCAAATCTTTCCAAATTGGTGCAAATAAAACCGTTTCTCAGCCATCCTTTTGGAGAATTAGCTCTTTAGCAAGAACGGCAGCCAAAGCTGCATCTGGAGCATATCCATCTGCCCCAATGCGTTTTGCATATTCATCGGTCACAGGCGCGCCGCCAATGATCACCCTTACCTGATGACGTAACCCAGCTTCCGTAAGGGAAAGGATGACACTTTCCATGCGTGGCATGGTCGTCGTTATGAGTGCGGAACAGGCAATGATATCCGGACGGTGTTCTATTACCGCAGATACAAATTTTTCCGCGGATACGTCAGTGCCAAGGTCGACCACTTCAAAGCCAGCACCTTCAAGCATCATCCCGACCAGGTTCTTGCCAATGTCGTGCAGGTCACCCTGTACCGTGCCAATCACAACCTTTCCGACCGCTTGAACATTGGCAGCAACCAAATGTGGACGCAACAATACCAGGCCGCTTTTCATGGCACGCGCTGAAACCAACATCTCAGGAACATAAAAATCACCAGATTCGAACCTGCGACCAACTTCCTCCATTGCGGATATGAGGCCGTCTTTGAGAATTTTTTCGGGAGGCATTTTCTCCGCCAGAGCTTTTTGCACAAGCTCCCGGGTAACATTCATATCCCCATCGATCACACTCTGACGCATATCATCTAGTTTACTCATTCAATCTCTCCTCTTAATTATTACAAAACCCTGGCTGGCTTTGGATTAGCTCAATAAAAGCCAGAATATTCTCAAGCGGGACGTCACCTTCCACGTCGTGTGCGGGAGCAAAGATATAACCGCCCTCCCGTCCCATTTGCAACAGCCGGCGAGTTTCCGCACGTACCTGCTCGATCGTTCCATATGGCAATGATTTTTGGGTCGACAGGCCGCCGTGAAAAATCAATCGGCCGCGATACTTTTGGAGTAGGGCTGGCACATCCATCACCTCTGGCTGGAACGGATTAAAGCAGTTCACACCCATATCGATGAGATCGTTGAACAATTCATCGACATCTCCACAGGAATGGAGCAGCACATACTTGCCTCCCTCACGCACGGCGCGAACCATACGCTCCAAGACAGGGTAGATGAATTCGCGCCATAACTTCGGCCCCATCTGCAAACCGCGCTGCTGTCCCCAATCATCCCCATAATACACCGCATCGATGTCATATTTCAGAGCTTCTTTCACCTGAGCGATGTTGTAATCAGCAATTGTATTTAGCAGCTCTCTAACGAACTTCGGATAATCACGAAAATCCATCAACAGGTTCTGCATGCCGCGTAGGGTCCATGCTCGCTCATACAGCGAGAAACCAATCTGGAAGACCCGGAAGCGATCACCATACTGATCGATGCTCTCAGGGATATCCGCAAAAAAGCGCCGGTTAAGCGGGTCGGGAAAAGTGTAATGCTCCAGGGTTGGCTCAGAGAGCAGACAGCCTTCAACGTTGCCGATATCCTTATCGATGCTGCGATCCCAAACAACGCCAAAAACGTCTCGAACTCGATCATTACCCAGATCGGTAAAGAAGCCAATGTCACTGCCCAACTTTACGAAATGGTTTTGCAGTACAAGCTCCAATTCGAGCGGGGCAAAGTGCAGTTGCAGTTTCGCGCGGGCCTCTTTGGTGAAACCACACGACCAAGGCACGTAGGGCGGTTTTTGTCCATCCAGCACTGCACGGATGATTTCGCGCTTTGTCATCATGATCATCTACGATAGTACAGATAGGCCTTTGGGTATCTAAATCTCATATAAATATATCCAGTTGGATTCATGCCATAACTCTCTCACACAAGGGAATGATACGGTGTGTGCCGGATGGCATCGACCATCGCCCAGAAATTCTCGAGCGGTGTATCCAGTTGAAGGTTATGCGTTGGTCCGATGAGCAAACCGCCACCCCGTCCAATGGTCCTCAAGCGGGTAATGACTTCCAATTTAACCTGCTCCGGAGTGCCAAAGGGCAGGGTTTTTTGGATATCGAGAGATCCCCAAAAGCATAAATTATTGCCATATTCATTTTTTAATCTGCACGGGTCCATCGACATAGGTTGAATCGGGTTGAGCACATTCAGTCCAATTTCGATCAAATCCGGTATGATAGGATAAACCACTCCATCGGTATGATAGGCGATCTTGATGTGCGGGTTAATGGCTCGCAGCGAGGCAATCAAATCAGCCATGCGGGGTTTGAGGTATGTGCGCCACATCTTTGGAGACATCAACATGGCATTCTGCCCACCTACATCATCACCCAACCAGATCATATCCACACCCAATCTGACCAGGTGCCCAGCGACAGTCATATGGTAATAATAGGGGAGGTCCAACACTCGATTAGCTTTATCGGGATCGCTGGCCATGTCTACCATTAATTGTTCATAACCACGCAGTGCCCACGCGGTTTCAAATATCGTTGTCGGAGTACTACCAACGATCCAATACTCANCTTTATACTTGCGGATCATACGCTCGGCTTCAGTGTATAATGCGAGCCGATNCGGATCGGGTGGTGAATACCTCTCCAAGTCCCGATCATCAGCCAGTGGATGGCCAAATGGTTCGGTATATTTTCCCTTGCCGAAGTGCGTCTGATATTCTATGGACTTCCAGGTAACTCCCCATTCATCCCGATAATCATCGACATCTTGATAACCATCCTGGTAGTAACCATTTACCCATCCCACGGAGGTCAATAACATATCCTCATCTAAGAGGCGTTCAAGTTCATAGGTATTGCCACCCCCATGAGGATTATGAAAACCCTGGCTCCTGAGTTTTAGATCATCTTTGAGGCGGTCCGCAAATTCTGGCGTGAAGCTGATCTGCATTGGGCAGCGATCAGGTTCTTCATGGTTGAGGGCAGTCAAGACGCGCTCACGGTGCTTCATCAATGTTCTTCCTTAACGGGTCGATGATCGTCATCCAGGATGGATGAAGTGTGACTCTTACCATATTGTAATGCGGTATCAAAAGCCGCGACGATATTCTCCGGTGGAACGTATGCCTGGATGTTGTGCACTGCCGCAAATACAAAGCCTCCACCAGGTGCGAGGTCATCGATGCGGCGTTTCACCTCGTCAACAACTTCTTGTGGCTTGCCAAATGGCAATACTTGTTGGGTGTCGACACCACCGCCCCAAAAAACAAAATCTCGCCCAAACTCAGTTTTCAGTTCCCTGGTATTCATACCCTTCGCTGAAACCTGGACCGGATTCAAGATATCAAATCCAATCTCGATCAAGTCAGGGATTAATCCGCGTGTTGCCCCACAGCTGTGGTAGAACAGCTTGGCACCTGTCTTTTTCTTAATCGCTTCAACCAGGCGCTTTTGTTTTGGCTTGATCAGCTTTCGATAAACCTCGGGGTTGATGATCCAACCATTTTGCCCGGCCAGGTCATCCCAAAAAGTAAAAACCTGGATATAAGGACCAACGTGCTCGAGATACAGGTTGCAGGATTCAATGTAAATGTCGGTGATGGTCTCCATCAATCGATCGGCAAAAGCAGGTTCAGTGAGCAAGGCCATTAAAAAGCTCTGCAAGCCCATTACCCGGGCTGGTTGTTCAAAGATACCTCCACCGATCACAGCACTACCCACAAGGGCGTAGTCGGTGGTTTCATACAGATTTTTCGCCTGCAGACCCAATTGAGCATTGATTTCTGCTGAATCAGGATGGGGCCAGCGATAGTTGTCCAGTGCAGACATCGTCGCTTCTTTGATCGGGAAATCGACCCAATCAAAATACAATCCACCATGTTTAGGCATGTGCAATTTCGAGCCCCAGCGATCAACGAAAGCATAATACTCACCTTCTTCGAAAATATCCACCCCGACCGTCGTCGCAGCTGGTAGTTGCACCATACGGAAATCAACCCCGAATCGCTCCATTAATCTATCATCGACATACGGCAGCTGTTGCACGTAATCTAGCATCCTGATCGACTCAATCGGAAAACCTAGATACTGTTTGAGTTCGATGTAAGTTTGCTTTACGATCGAGCTGACAATCGTCGCACCCAGATCGATCGGAACGCGATCGGGCTCTTTATGATTGAGGGATTGCATGACCCTTACACGGGATGTCATCTCGTTCATATACACCTGATTTAAGCTTCTTCTCAGGACAGCCTGGGAAAAATTGGATGCGAGGATGATATCATCATTGAAAACCTGAGTCTAGAAGGCCATCCAAATTTAGGCCATGATTCCCAGTTTGATCGAAGTGTCCTGAAGTGGGTTAGCCGAATCATTCGTTTTTGCGTTATTGGTCGGTATGTTATACAATGTATTCGATGAGAGACAGCATAAAAAAATTATCCAAAAGATTGTTTTTGTTCATCGTATTGATCTCCATACTGGGATGCCAGCCAAGAGTAGGCACATTGAATCCTGCTACTACAACTCCAATCCCGCATGTAACTATCGTGGATCAACATGAATATGCTGTGCACCTGCGGGTGACACTTGCCAATGAGGGAGCAGGGCAGCCAGAGAAACAGAATATCTGGATAGCCTTGATCCGAGACCTTCCACCTTATCAAGACGTGCAGTCAATAGATATCTCTCCAAATGATTATGAATTAGTAGTAGACGAATACGGTAACCAATATGCAGAGTTTGATTTTTCCAGACAGCCAGCTGGCACAACCCAAACGATAAAAATCGATTATCAGGTAGTCGTAAACGAATTATCATATGATCTGTCTGTATGCCAGGGGAATCTTGTGGATGATTTTATCCAGCCTGAACTGCATATCGAATCGGCTAATCCACAAATTGTAGCACTTGCAGATAAACTGTCGCAAGGTAAAAATACTGTCTGCCAGCAAGTGCAGGCGTTTTATGATTACATTGGCAAGGAGCTGGTCTATACCTCCAATGGAGAGAATTGGGGAGCGCAAGCGGCACTGGGGCCTATGGGTGCCGACTGCACTGAATACACTTCTTTGCTGGTGGCGCTCAGCCGGGCGCAAGGCATTCCGGCGCGTTACTTTGAAGGCTTGCTGTATTTGGATACAGGAACGTCGGGCATCGCTAAAACTGAGCATGCCTGGCCAGACGTGTTCTTGCCCTCGGTGGGATGGACCGCTTTGGATCCTACTCTGGGACGAATACCGGTCAACCATGAGGCTTATTTTGCCCACTATACCCCAGATCATATTATCGTCACGATGGGAGTTAACCCATCTGTGCTGCGGGGCAGTAACTATTGGACACATCTCTACTGGCCGGGCAACAGCACCCAGATCCGGGTAGATGGGGAATGGAAGATCGAACTTATCACCGAAGATGGACATTAAAAGTGAATTTATAAAAACGGGGATTAATTATTCCCCACGTTTGCGCAGATAAGTGTGCATGATCACCGACAACACGATAATAAATCCATAAATCAACTGGGTCCAGTATCCCGTTAAGCCAACGGCTACAGTCGCAGCTTGAATTGAACCGATGATAAAAGCACCAAAGAAGGTTCCCAGAATAGTGCCCGTGCCGCCAAAAACAGACGTTCCACCCAGGAAGACAGATGCCAGGGTGCTCAGCAAATAACCATCGCCTGTGCTGGGCCAAAAATAGGCCACATAAAAACAGTAGAGCATTCCGGCAAAGGCCGAGATGAGACCGATCAGCATGAAGGCTCGGATGCGGGTGCGCCCGGTATTGACGCCCATCAACTCGGCACTGTTGATATTGTCACCGGTCAAATAGATGTGTGCGCCAAATCGATGGCGGTTCAGCAGCACCCACCCAATGATTGTAATCACAATCAGCCAAACCATCTGCATAGGAAAATATCCACCGATCTTGCCGACAAAAAGGGGGTAAAAGATGGTATTCGTTACATAATCCAAAGTGAAATTCTTCCCTTGAATGAGGACCAGCACAGCACCCCGCCAAAAGAATTGCGTACCAAGGGTGACAACGAGCGAGGGAATGCCAAACTTCACAACGATAAACCCATTGATCCAGCCGATAAGGGATCCAGTCACCAGGGCGGCGATAATAGCTAGGAACACCCGTAAGTTCGCACTGCCAATAAAGGCAGTTTGGTTGTATACAAAAGAAAACGCCACCATGCCCATGGCCATAATGGATGGAAAAGAGAGGTCCATCTCCTTTGCGATAACTACAATCGTCAGCGGAATAGCCATAATGGCAAAAAACGGGATTGTAGACATGAAGGCATAATAAATCTGTGGGGATAAAAAGGTTTCGGGTGCCGAAATGATAAATATTAACCACAAGCCTATAAAGACGCCTAAAATTCCAAGTTGGGCATTGTTGGCACGGACAAATCTCCTAAAATTAAAGGGCTCTTTATAGTGCTGACTGACTTTGGTTGCGGTACCGTTGATTTGAGAGCTCATTGTTTCCATCCATTATTAGCTAATCGAGGCTACCTGTTTCTGCAACATGGACCATCTTGTCCATCAACTCAGATACACCAATATCTTTGGTTAAAAATTCACCAGCAACTCTCCCACGGTCGATCACCACCACACGGATCGGCAACGTTATAGACATGAAAGATATTGTGATCAATAAAAATGGCGGATTTTCCGGCTGCCTTGATGCCTTTCACAAAGTTAACCAGTTTGGCTGATTCTTTCAGCGAGAGACCCATAGTAGGTTCATCTAAGACGATTATTTCCGCTTCAAAGAAAAGGGCGCGTACGATAGCGACGCCTTGTTTCTCACCCCCAGAATATTTGCCCACCCGAGAATCCGGGCTGACCGCATGCGAGGTAAAACCCATGGATTCTGTCATCAAGTGGTGTGTTTCATCTCTCATCTTCTGAATATCCAGGAAACCCATAGAGTTACAGATTTCACGTCCCAAGAAAATATTGCGCCATAAGGTTTGCAATTCAGCCAGGGCGCGTTCCTGATAGACAGTTTCCACACCTAATTCTCTGGCTTTGGGGACCGAGAGTTGATCCACTTTCTGACCATTAAAGTAAATTTCCCCAGAGGTGGGTTGATAATAACCTGTGATTATTTTGATTAGCGTGGATTTTCCAGCGCCGTTATCCCCCAGCAACCCTACAATTTCATTCTGACCCAGCTGAAAGTTGATATCCTCTAGTGCTTTGACTTCTCCAAAGGATTTTGACACATTTCTAAGTTCGAGGCGGTATTTTTCCATCCACTTGCTCCAATCCAGTATTGGATTACTAGTATGCTCTGGAATTTCAAATTACATATAAGGATGGCAAGGGCCAAATAGCATTGTGCTTGTATGACGCTACTTAGCCCTTGCAGTTTTTTCTATTGCTGACTCATTGAATACATAAACATGTCTACAGGTAAAGCTCGGTTATGCTTTACCGAATCTGCTTCTCAACCAATGGAGCTATGGCATCGATATTGTCTTTGCTGATAAAGCCAGCGCCGGTGTCGATTAGCAGGCCAGAGAAACCGTAGTTATGCGTGAGGCAAATCTGCAAAACACCAAAGTAGCCTTGCAACCACTGCTGCTGGTCGATTACCAGCTGTAGCCAGCCATTCTGGATTGCGGTAACAGCGTTACCAGATGCATCAAAGCCAGCGGCATAAACATCACCCGGTTTTTTGCCGGCAGCTTCCAGGAAAGTCTGTACAGTTCCCGTCAGGTTACCATGATCGGTCACCATAAGTTTAATATCGGGATTGGCTGACATAATGCCGGTAAAGACCGGTACACCAGCCGCTGCGCTTTTATTGGTGTCGTTGTCGATCTCCTGATAGATCACTGTCAAACCAGCTGCTTCAAGAGCATCCTTTACGCCTTTGGTACGCTCACCTCGACCCGCTTGTGACAACAAACCCCACAAGAAAGCCTTGTCACCCGCCTGCACGCCTGAGCGCTTCACGGCTTCCTGACCCAAAGCATAGCCAGCGTCGTAGAGAATGGCACCCACATAGCCAAAACCATTGGAGGAGTATTTGGCTTCCGCAGTCGCCAGTTGGGTGTTCATACTGGTCACGAGAATGCCCTGTGATTCAGCATCGTCAATAAGGGGATCAAAAGCCTCATCGCCTGGATGACCCATGATGGCAATCCCATCAGGTTTAGTGGCTACGGCTTCCGTGAATTGGGAGATCATCTTTGCTGGATCCCAATCAGACCACACATATTGTACATCTGCACCGGTATCTGCAGCTGCAGCGAGTGCACCGTTGTAGACCACAGTTTCAAAGCCGCCGCCTGGTGTTCCACCAGGGAAGAAAACGATTTTGGTGCCAGAACACCAGTTAGTTCCAGCAGCCGGAGCACCACCTTCAGTAGCGACTGGGGCAGCTGTTTCCGGGACTACCGGAGCTTCGGTTGTTGCCGCTGGGCCACACGCCGTCAGCACAATCGCCAACAGAGTTATAAAAATAAAGCTTTTTGATACGAACTTGAACATTTCATCCTCCGTATATTTGTGAATATATTTTATTGGTATTTAATACTTTGACTTGCTTGAAAAATGGTTTCTTCTTTGCCAGGAACCTCCTTTCATCATAAAACTGATGCACATTTAGAGATTGAATTGTTAAAGTCAAACCAATCAAGTAAAGGCTAGTTCAGGCTCGCAAAGAACTGGCCCGAACGATTAATTCTGGCTTAACCAGCTTTAAAATTGCCTCATTGGGCGTCCTTGATTGACGGTTAGCCTCAATCATTGCATGCAAGGTCTGAACAGCGATACGACCTACATCAATTAGTTGTTGATAAACTGTGGTCAGTGGTGGCCAAAAACAGGCTGATTCCGGGATATTATCGAACCCAACGAGCGCCAGGTCCTGGGGAATTTGCCTTTTTAAGCGATGGGCAGTACTTAGGGCACCCAGAGCAATTTGATCACTACTGGCAAATACGGCATCGATGCCCGGCTCATGATCCAACAGTTTTTGCAATCCCCTTTCCCCGGCGTCGGCTGTCCAATCGCCCTCGACGACAAGATAAGAGGGAGTTTCCAGCTCCGATTGTTTCATAACAGCTTTCCAGCCAGCATATCTCTCACGTGCTTCCCACCAAGTTAATGGTCCAGTAATAATTCCAATCTTCCGCCGGCCCTGATCGATTAAATGTTGGGTAGCCTGTTTTGCCCCAGAGAAATTATCCACCGCAACGATCGCCAATCCAGGTCGCGGTCCCATACTGAGAAATACGATCGGTGGTAGCTGCTCCAGGTGACTGGACTCAAGCCACGCCCGGTTATTCCCCACCTCTGGAACAGCCCAGAGAATCCCATCCACCCGATGAGCGATCAATGTGTCTAATACAGGCTCACCGTCGCCATCATCGGGTCGATCCATGAGGCTAAGAAATAACGAGTAGCCAAGTTGGTGAGCCTGTTGTTCAATACCAACAACCGTACTGGAAGGGCCAAAGTAATCAATTCCCCAGGTGACAACCCCTAATGTATTGGTACGCTGGTGGATCAAGCTGCGGGCGAGGATATTGGGGCGATAGCCAAGTTGATCAATCGCCACCTGCACGCGCTCGCGTGTCTCTATTCTAATTTCGCCCTGGTTATTAACAACGCGCGATACGGTCTTCGTTGATACACCAGCTAATTGGGCTACATCTTTCAATGTAGTAGTGTGGAATGAGCCATTTACCTTGTGAAACGATTTTTCTTGCTTGGGTTCAGTGACCATCTTGGAAGGTAATATTTTTACATTTTATGAAAAGAAACAAGAGGAATGTCACCGGTGACGTTATCGCTGACGACAACGTTGTCATTAATATTGTACTCATTTTTATAACATTGTCAATAGATTTTATGAATAGGCAGGTAAACTCAGAAATAAAAATTGTATAAACCGGAACCCAGGATCAAATGTACTAACCGCTATAAAGGTGGTTTTCTATTGCAAGAATCAGATGAGGCAAGAGAAATGATTGCTGTATCTATAATCGGATTTCTAATGTGAAATCTCTACTTTGAAAACCATCCCTAGGGATCGAAACAGCAGCTGGCGGCTGTATATCGCTTACCATGAGAAACCATATTTTGACATATTAATCCAATGGCCTATCATGAATCACATCCAGGATAGGCTACCATTCACTACCAAATATTGGGGTACGAAGAGAGATTATCCCCCCATAATTATGCAGTGAGCTTGGAGCGGCTCGAAGATTCTCCCTCCTACGGTGACGCTCAATCAATAACTTAAAAGGACGATACCAAAAATCGGCTTCTCCCAACCAATGTCCTGCTGTTTTTGCAAAGCACGCAAGCGATGTAACTAACCAGGTTTGTTGGAAATATTCTTTGGCGCTCCAGCCAATGGATTCGACCGTGAGGAACCGCCAGTGACCCGGATTATTACTAGAACCGAGGCCATGCAGGTAGTATCGACAAGGAAATCAGCAATTTGTGAGGCGATGCCGGGTCTAATCACCATCAAACGGCTACTGGAAAATAGAGAAAAGCCAACAGTATCGGGGGTAAAGCCCCACAAGCTCCAGGCGGCCGGCAGACCAACAGCCCTTTCCAGCCACAACGCAGGGTGTCCGCCAATCGATCAATCCAAAACCGCCATATACCGGATCAGAAAAAAGTTATTTTGGTGGCCGTCACGGGTAAACGACCCGGTTTATTGTAAGCCGAATTACTCCATCATCTGTAAATGGTGGCCGTACAGTCCCGGGTTTACTGACCCAGGATAAACGCCACCAGCCCAGCCAACTCACGGTCAGACAGGTTTGCAATGGTGCAGGCCTGAATGATAGTGCCAATAGCTGCAACTGGTTCCTGGCAATACGCGGATTAAGCAAGCTTGATGCTGGCATTAAGTAAACACTAAGGATAAGTAGTTATAATAAATGGTAAATTGCTAGTTTGCCAGGAGGATACAGATGAATGCTGAAAAAATCCGTCTAGAAGAAGCTCGAATAAAGGAAGCTCCCTGGAAGAAGTGGGGGCCTTACCTAAGCGAACGACAGTGGGGCACCGTCCGTGAGGACTACAGCGAAAACGGGGATGCCTGGAATTTTTTCACACACGATCACGCCCGCTCGCGTGCCTACCGCTGGGGTGAGGACGGTATTGCCGGCATTTCCGATGATAAACAGCACCTGTGCTTCAGCCTGGCGTTGTGGAATGGCAAGGATCCGATTCTCAAGGAACGGCTGTTTGGCTTGACCAATAGCGAGGGCAACCACGGTGAGGATGTGAAGGAGTACTACTACTACCTAGACAGCACCCCAACCCATTCGTACATGAAGTATCTCTACAAGTACCCACAGGCGGCTTATCCTTACGGCGATCTGGTTACGACCAACCGCAACCGTTCCCGGGATGAGTTTGAATACGAGCTGTTCGATACAGGTGTCTTTAATGACGACCGCTACTTCGATGTGTTCGTGGAATATGCCAAAGCTGGTCCAGAAGATATCCTGGTGCGGATCACAGCCGCCAACAGGGGACCGGAAATAGCCGAGCTGCATGTCTTGCCAACGCTGTGGTTCCGCAATGATTGGTCATCGTGGATTGCCACATCCAGCCGGGCTGCTGAGAAACCAAGCCTCAAGCAGATTAAGGCAGTCCCGGGAACAAGGCTGGTCTCCGCAACGCACCCGTTGCTGGGTGAGTTCGTCCTTTCCTGCGATGGAGAGCCAGAGCTGCTGTTCACCGAGAACGAAACNAATCACGAACGGCTTTTCCCCGGGCAAAAGAATGAGAGCCCCTATGTCAAAGACGGTGTCAACGATTGCGTGGTACATGGCAATCAGGAGGCGGTGAACCCCGCGAAGCAAGGCACCAAGGTTGCGGCACACTATCAACTGGCGGTGAATCCCGGTGAATCGGCAATCGTGCAACTACGCCTGACCAGCCAGGCTGCCTTTGTTAAGAGTGGGAAAGCCAAAGCCATTCCATTTGTCTTCGGCACGGATTTTGACAAGGTTCTAGCTATGCGGCTGCAAGAGGCAGATGAGTTTTATCAGTCCGTAACTCCACCTGACATTTCTTCAGATGCGGCTAGGGTGATGCGCCAGGCTATCGCCGGCATGCTATGGAGTAAGCAGTTTTACTTTTTCGATGGATTCAACTGGCTGGACGAACACAACTCCAACCCCCTTCATACAGGATATCAAAACTCCCGAAACTCGGAGTGGTTCCACATGCTTAACGAGGACGTCATATCGATGCCAGACAAATGGGAGTACCCCTGGTATGCAGCCTGGGACCTGGCTTTCCACACCCTCCCGCTCTCAATCGTCGACCCTGATTTTGCCAAGGAACAGATGAAACTGATTCTGCGTGGTGTCTACATTCACCCCAGCGGTCAAATGCCAGCCTATGAGTGGAATTTCAGCGACGTCAATCCCCCGGTCCACGCCTTTGCGACGCTGTTTTTACACCGCACCGAGCAAGCCTTACGTGGCGAGACGGACCTCGAATTCCTTAGGGCGGCATTCAACAAGCTGCTGCTGAACTTCACTTGGTGGGTGAACCGCAAGGATCGCTTCGGCAAGAACGTCTTCGAGGGAGGTTTCCTCGGGCTGGACAATATCGGTGTCTTCGATCGCAGCGCTCCACTGCCCACCGGGGGTCACCTGGAACAGGCGGATGGCACGGCCTGGATGGCGCTCTTCAGTCAGAATATGATGGAGTTGGCGGTGGAACTTGCCGCCTATGACCCCACTTATGAGGATATGGTTGTGAAGTTTGCTGACCACTTTATTTATATCGCAGCTGCTATGAATCGGCTCGGGTCAGATGGCATGTGGGACGAGGAGGACGGCTTTTACTACGATCTGCTGAGGCTCCCCGACGGTAGTGCCCAGAGGCTCAAGGTGCGCTCGATGGTGGGGCTACTCCCTCTGTGCGCCACCACGGTGATTGAAAAGTGGCAGCGGGAGCGCGTCCCACGCGCGATGGAGGCGCTCTCGGCTCGCATCCGGCACATGCCCGAACTGATGGAGTCGATCCATCCCACAGGCGCTCAACACCTGGGAGTGGCGGAACGGGGGATCACCGCCCTGGTTAATCCGGAGAGGTTACGCCGGATACTCACAAAAATGCTCGACGAGAACGAATTTCTGAGCCCTTACGGCATCCGCTCGCTCTCAAAATTCCACGAGCAACACCCGTATATCTTCCGGGTGGGTGAAGAGGAATACCGGGTGGACTATCTGCCAGCCGAATCAAATACCGGTATGTTTGGCGGTAATTCTAACTGGCGCGGACCCGTCTGGATGCCTGTGAACGCCCTCATCATCCGGGCGTTGCAGAATTTCTACCTGTACTACGGTGATAACTTCAAAATCGAATGCCCCTCGGGTTCGGGCACCATGATGAACCTGTTTGAGGTAAGCAAGGAGATCTCCAACCGGCTAACGCGGATCTTTTTACGCGACGAACACGGTCGCAGACCCGTCTACGGCGGCATCGAGAAGTTCCAAACCGATCCAAACTTCCGCGATTACATCCAATTTTTCGAGTACTTCCATGGCGACAATGGTGCCGGTCTCGGCGCCAGCCATCAGACCGGTTGGACTGGCCTGGTGGCCAAGACCATCCAACTCTACGGCCTTCTGGATCCTCAGCGAGTCTTGGAAGAAGGTAAAGAAGCAGCGTTTGTGAAAAGCTCAGAATCCAAAGGGTAAAGAGATGAAACCATGGCCCGTGCATCCCCTTATTTACGAAATCAACACCTGGGTGTGGTTGAGCGAGCTAGGTCAGAAATACCAGAGGCTGGTGAATCTAGCCACGGTGCCGTCAGAGGAGTGGGATCAGATTGCCTCGCTTGGTTTTGACGCGGTGTGGTTCATGGGGGTGTGGGAGCGGAGCCCGGCTGGAATCGAGATTTCAATGCGAAACCCAGGACTCCTTGAGGATTTCAGACGAGCCCTTCCTGACTTTGTGGTGCAGGATAATGTTGGCTCGCCCTATTGTGTGCACCGCTATGTTGTGGATAAACACCTTGGTGGTCCAAGAGGGCTTGCAACCGCACGTATAAAACTGGCTGCACGAGGTCTGAGGCTTATCCTTGACTTTGTGCCAAACCATGTCGCTCCCGACCACCCCTGGGTTAACAATCACCCTGAATTCTTCATTCAAGGTAAAACCGATGATGCGAGAAACGATCCGGCATCTTTCGTCGAGGTTGGTGGAACAGTATTCGCGTGTGGCCGGGACCCCTACTTTCCGGCGTGGGCGGATGTGCTCCAGCTCAATGCTTTTCAGCCAGATCTCCGGCAAGCGGTTATCGAGGCAATCTCGGAAATTGCCGAACAATGTGACGGTATCCGCTGCGACATGGCGATGCTTATGCTGAATGATGTCTTCGAACGTACTTGGGGCAAGCGAGCAGGAGCCCAACCGATCGACGAGTATTGGACGATGGTCATAGCTGCCATCAAAGGAAAGTATCCAGAATTCAGGTTCATTGCCGAAGCCTATTGGGACTTGGAGTGGGAACTTCAACAACAGGGTTTTGACTATTGCTACGACAAGAAACTCTATGATCGGATGGAACATGGGGACGCCGCGAGCGTGTGTCAGCATCTCCTTGCAGATTCTAATTATCAGCGAGGAATGGTCCGTTTCATCGAGAACCATGACGAGCCCAGGGCTGCCACCGCCTTTCCGGACGAAAAGGGCCACGCAGCAGCCCTGGTGATGCTCACCCTCACTGGGGCAAAGCTACTGCATGAGGGACAATTCGAGGGCCGGAAGGTGAGGCTGCCAGTGTTCTTGGGTCGTCGTCCTGCAGAGCCGATCAATTACGATTTCATCACCTTTTACGAACGCCTGTTGAAAGGGATCAATCAGGAAGTTTTTAGGAACGGTGAATGGCGCCGGTGTGAGCGAAGCGGTTGGCCTGATAACCAGAGTTGCCTGAATATTTTAGCCTGGTGCTGGGTCAAGGAGGATGAACGCTATCTCATTGTTGTGAATTACTCTGACAAAATGGCTCAGGCGCGCGTCCATGTGCCTTGTGACGAACTTAGAGGAAAGATTTGGCATCTTAACGAAGTCATGACAGGCGAAATCTACGACAGGAGTGGCGATGAGATGTGTGATGCGGGTCTATATGTGGAACTAGGACCGTGGAAATATCACCTAATGTCAATAAATAATAGGTGAAATAAAGAAAAGCGTTAAATCATGCGAAGGGGTGGAATAGACCCAGGAAGAAGTCCGGCAAGAATGAGCAAAATAACTGGCATCGCCGGATGAGCAGGCGAATGCGCAGAAGGTTGATTGTTGGCGGTGCTGTGATTGTTGCAGCTGGTACGAGTGCTGATAAAATATCTTTGAGGGAGGTATTGCAAGTAGAGCAATTGACTGGACAAAAGGCTGAGGATCTTTCAGGCGAACACCTTGATGCTGCTATGAACGATCTTGGCATCGAAGGCCAAGAGCCAACAGACCACGAGTTTGCTATGTAGGCAGAAGAGAATAAGAGCCCGTCTGTCTAAATTCCAGATTGCGAGATTGGTCACATAGGTAGGGCAGCATTATATTTATAATGATTGAAGCATTGCTAGCAAGGTCAGCGCATAACTATTCTTTCAGTGAGCGTGGAGCGGCTCAAAGATGCTCCCCCTTGTGGGGACGCTCAACCAAAATCGATTAAATAAAAAGTGAGCGTGGAGAGGCTCAAAGATGCTCGCCCTTGCGGGGACGCTCAACCAAAATCGATTAAATAAAAAGTGAGCGTGGAGCGGCTCAAAGATGCTCGCCCTTGCGGGGACGCTCAAC
>WSSedA1B3DRAFT_1000247_pt1 | contig 15741 bp, 13 predicted proteins | sample WetSurSiteA1Bulk_FD_9468 | JGI IMG/M metagenome (IMG submission 9468)
GATCGTGAATGACCTGACGCAGATGGAGGTTGAGACAAGTGTGGATGAGGCGGATATCGGAAAAGTGAAGGAAGGACAACGGGTTGAGTTTACCGTGGATGCCTATTCCGATTTGAAATTTGATGGCAAGGTTTCTGAGGTAAGATTGCAGCCAACCACAACGAATAATGTTGTTACGTATTCAGTAATTCTTAGCGCCCCGAATCCCGATGAAAAGCTTATGCCGGGAATGACCGCCAGTGCTACAATATACGTTGATGAAAAGCAGAACACCCTGATTCTCTCGGGTAAGGCTATGCGTTTCACGCCTGATGCATCCTATATGGCACAACAATTTGCAGAGATATCAAAGAATATGCCGGCAGGATCGGCTCCGGTGGGTGCACCTCCGTCAGGTGCAGCCAGACAGAGTACAGCCATGGCTGGCAATGGGGTTCAACCCTCAGCCGGCCCGACGATGGCCGCAGGTGCAATGCCCCAGATGCCTCAGGGAGGTTTTGGAGGCTTCAACTCACCCGACGGTTCCAAGATGGTGTGGGTAAAGGATGACAAGGGCGGCATACGTCCGAACAGGGTTACCATTGGCATTGACAATGGGACGAATGTCGAGATATTGTCTGGTCTGAAAGAAGGTGATGAGGTGGTTATTTCCATGGAAGGCGGATCAACCGATACCAAGGCGACGAATCAGAACCAGGGTCCCCGTGGTCCGTTCCCGTTCTAAAAATTACAGGCTAAGTTCACGTAAATCTTAAGATTATGAACAAAACAATCATAGAAATCAACTGTCTGAAAAAGGATTACCATGTTGGTGAGGTAACCGTGCATGCGCTCCGGGGGGTTGACATGAAAATCCAGAAAGGGGAATTTGTAGCAGTAATGGGCGTAAGCGGTTCCGGAAAATCGACCATGCTGAACATCCTGGGTTGTCTGGATATTCCCACCAAAGGTGATTACTTTCTGGATGGAGTGGATATCCGGACACTTTCAAAGGACGAACTGGCCAGGTTGCGCAATCAAAAGCTGGGGTTTGTTTTTCAGGCCTATAACCTGTTACCCAGGACAACAGCGCTGGAGAATGTTGAACTTCCGCTGTTTTATAACTCTTCTGTGAAGACAAAAGAAAGAAAGGAACGTGCTGTAAGGGCACTTGAGGCAGTGGGACTTGCTGATAGGATGCATCATATGCCCAATCAGTTATCGGGTGGTCAGCAGCAAAGGGTCGCCATAGCGCGGTCTCTGGTAAATGATCCGGTAATGATCCTGGCGGATGAACCCACCGGGAACCTTGATACCCGCACATCATTCGAGATCATGGAGTTGTTCCAGGATTTAAATGACAGGGGCAGAACCATTGTATACGTTACACATGAGCAGGATATCGCCAGGTTTGCAACACGCAACGTGGTTTTCCGCGATGGGCTCATCCAGCGTGAAAACCTGGTAACGGAAAGGATATTTGCCAGGGAAATACTGAAAACATTACCGATAGAAAACATCGAAGAATTTGATACATAATAAAAATCAGACGGTATGAGTTATTCAAACTTGTTTATAATAGCCATTAGGGCCCTGGTCAGAAACCGGTTGAGGGCGATACTCACCATGCTAGGTATCATCATCGGTGTGGCTTCAGTAATTGCCATGCTGGCCCTTGGTGAAGGATCAAAAAGGAGCATGCGCGAAGAATTATCCAAAATGGGTACCAACATGATCATGGTGATGCCCAACTTCCAGCGGCGAGGAGGGGTCAGCCTGGGGAGTTCAAGCTCAAATGCCATTAAAATGGTTGATGTGTTAGCGCTCCGGAATGAAGCAACTTACCTGGCTGCCGTGTCGCCGGAAGTCCGTGCCAGCGGTCAGGTTATTTATGGCAACCAGAATACACAGACGACAATTTACGGTGTCAGTGAAGAATATCTGGGAATCAGGAAACTGGTCATCAGCAACGGACGCATTTTCAATTCCCAGGAGGTTAAAAGTATGGCCAAGGTTTGTATCCTCGGTCAGACTGTTGTTGAAAACCTTTTCGGAACAGGTACGGATCCGGTAGGACTTTCCATCCGGATCAAAAACCTCCCTTTTTTGGTGATAGGCGTGTTGGAAGAGAAAGGTGAAAGCGGCATGGGTCAGGATCAGGACGATCTCATCCTCGCCCCGTATACCACTGTACAGCGCCGGCTTGCTGCCATTGACTATATTAACGGCATATATGCCTCCGCTGTCAGCGAAGAAAAATCAACAAAGGCTAAGACGGAAATGGAAGAAATATTACGCAGAACGCACAAGCTGAAGGATTCCGATGAAAATAATTTCAGGATCATGTCACAGTCGGAACTTATGGAGACCATGTCGTCCATGATGAGCATCATGACCTACCTGCTCGGGGCAATAGCAGCAATATCCCTTCTGGTAGGAGGAATCGGCATCATGAATATCATGTTCGTATCTGTTACTGAACGAACCCGTGAGATCGGACTACGCATGTCCATCGGCGGCCGCAGCCAGGACATTCTTAAACAATTCCTGGTGGAATCGATCATCCTGAGCATCCTGGGTGGACTATTCGGAATTATCCTGGGTTACATCATTGCCAAGGGAGCCGGATCGCTGATGGATACCAAAGCCTATGTACAGACACAGGCAGTTGTGCTTTCCTTTGTTGTATGTTTCGCGATTGGTGTATTTTTTGGCTGGTACCCCGCCCGAAAAGCTGCCAACCTGAATCCTATCGATGCCCTGCGGTATGAATAGATTTAAAGAAAATTTCAAGAGTAGTTCAGTGGGTTAATAGTGGGGTAGTGTTGCTGGCTCCGCTGAGGGTTTATGACCGGACGCGGAGCCGGCTTTAAGTTTTCGCTACATTAGCAGGATATGACAAAATAACAGGATACTAATTTGTATTTATGAAATCACAGAAATTACACGGAAGCAGCGTAAAAGTCCTGTTGCATATTGCAGCCTGGGCTATTTTACTGGGATTGCCACTGTACAATTTCAACCGGTCGGATGTCCCGAGAGCATTTGTGTGGATCTACTATATCAGTGCCATTCTCAACGGATTAATCTTTTACAGTAACTATTTGGTTCTTATTCCAAAATTTTTCTTCAGAAGCAGTAGGATTAAATATTACTTATCAGCTGTTGTTTTGACCATTTGCTTGTTCTTTGTTTCCTATCTGTCCTATTCCTATGTTTTCGATCGGGGAATCCGAAATGGAATTCCCGGTGAAATGCAAAGAGAACCAATTGAGAACCGGAGAGAAACCGGTCCCCCAAGAGACAGGCGTGAATTCAGACCCTTTGGGCCCATGCATTTCTATAATTATACCTTTACAGCCATGGTGGTAACCATTTTTGCCCTCGGACTCAGGGTGCTGGAGCGTCATGCGCAGGTAGAAAAGCGGCAGAAAGAACTCGAGAAAGAGAAACTGAATTCGGAGCTCGCCTTTCTCAAAAACCAGATAAGTCCACATTTCTTTTTCAATACCTTGAATAACATCTATTCATTGATAAGCATCAATACGGAAGATTCGCAGAATGCCGTGCTGAAGCTGTCGCGTATGATGCGTTACCTGCTATATGAATCGGAGCACGGGGAAACGGAACTCAGCAGCGAAATCGACTTCATGAACAATTACATCGATCTGATGCGGCTACGGATGAGCGATAAGGTTAAGCTCAGTGTTACATTCCCAGAAAAATACGAGAACATTTCCATTCCCCCGTTGTTGTTTATTTCCGTTATCGAAAATGCTTTCAAACACGGCATCAGTTACCGGGAAAAATCATTTATCGACATTTCCATGGAAGTCTCCGGAGAAATGATTATCTTCAGGTGTATCAACAGCATTGTGAAAACAGGGGATGAATCCTCCTCACAACATTCAGGGATCGGCCTCGAAAATGTGAGCAAGAGATTGAATCTTCTGTTCCCTGGCAGGCATGAATATAAGATTATCAGAACTGACGGGGTATTTAACGTATTTATTAGCGTTACCGTGAAAAAAACCTAAGCAGATGATTAACACCATTGCCATTGACGATGAACCGCTTGCCTTACAATTGATCGCGGGTTATATTGAGAAAACTCCGGGTCTGGACCTCACAGGTAAGTTCGATAATCCGCTTGATGCAGTTGATTTCATGGCAAACGAGTCAGTGGATCTTATTTTTCTGGATATTCAGATGCCAGACCTTACAGGGATTGAGTTTGCGCGTTCCATTACCAGAGGGCCGAAAGTAATTTTTACAACTGCCTACGAGAAATATGCCCTGGAAGGTTTCCGCCTGGAAGTTGTGGATTACCTTTTAAAGCCATTCAGTTACGAGGAGTTCTTTAAGGCAGTTCAGAAGGCAATGCGACTGATGCGTCTTGAACAGAAAGAAAACGCCGTTCAGGTCGAAGCTAACAATGAGTTCCTGTTCCTGAAATCCGAATACAAAATCCGGAGGATCAATTTTACGGACATTTTATACATCGAGGGCCTGAAAGATTATGTAAAGGTATATACCAAAAATGATCCCAAACCTGTATTGTCGCTGGCCTCGCTGAAACTACTGGAGACAAAGCTTCCCGAATCTACTTTCATGCGCGTTCACCGTTCCTTTATTGTGAACCTCGAAAAGATTGAAACCATTGAACGGAGCCGGATCATCTTTGGCAAGGTGTATATACCGGTTAGCGATCAATACAAGGACAAGTTCCAGGAATTCATCAACAACAATTTCCTGTAGTACTATAGCTTGCTGTAATGTTTGGCAGGCAGGTCACGCAAGATGGCCGCGCTGGTTTCGGCCGTTATATCCCGTTGCGGATTTGCTAGCAATTCGTAACCAACCATGAATTTCTTAATGGTGGCTGACCGGAGCAGCGGCGGGTAAAAATGCATATGCATCTGCCATTCGCTGTGTTCTGCACCATCTGTTGGAGCCTGGTGAATACCTGCCGAATAAGGGAATGAAACCTTAAAAAGGTTGTCATACCGGGTGGTCAAAACCTGAATAGCTCCGGCAAGATCCGTGATGTCCCTGGCAGAGAGCTGAAGAATATGCTGTAGCCTGCTTTTCGGCAGGATCATGGTTTCATAGGGCCAAACCGCCCAAAAAGGGACAAGGACCACAAAGCGGTCATTTTCATAAATAATCCTGTCTTTCTTACCGAGCTCAGCTTGCAGATAATCCTGAAGCAGTGGTGATTTCTTTTCCTGGAAATATATCAGTTGTTGGGCCTGTTCCTTGGCAGGTTCAACAGGAATAGTCTCCTGTGCCCATATCTGACCGTGCGGATGTGGATTACTGCAACCCATGATTTCACCCTTGTTCTCAAATATCTGCACATAATTGATAAATGGATAAGCTCCCAGGGTTTTGTATTCTTCCTGCCAGGTTCTGATTACCGATTCAATGTCTGGCAGATCCATTTCTGCAAGGGTCAGGTTGTGTTGTGGAGAGAAGCAGATAACTTTGCAGATTCCCCTTTCCGACCGGGCGATAAGCATACCGGAATCGTTAAGGTCAAAGGCAGGCATGTTTTCGATGAGGGCACTGAAATCATTGACAAAGGTATAGGTGTTTCTGTAATCCGGATTGGCAATCCCGTTTGCCCTTGCGTTGCCAGGACATAAATAACACGCAGGATCATATACAACGGTGTTTCTTTCCGATTTCCCTTCTTCGTGTCCCTGCCAGGGCCTTTTTGTCCGGTGTGGTGCCACCAGTACCCACTCGCCGGTAAGCCTGTTTAACCGGCGATGACTAAACTGCTGAATCATACATTAAGATTGATAGTTTACTTACCTTCCAATTCGTTGAACCAGTCCAGTGTCAATATTCCCCAGGGTAAAAGGCCGGTACCATGATCCAGTCCCGGCAGTTCATAATAGGAAACCTTTTCGGTTCCGGCTCCTGCATTGATAAAATCCTGGTAAAGTTCGGAAGATTGCTCATGTGGCACTGTTTGGTCTACTGAGCCATGATAAAGGTGCAGTTTTGTATTCGTATTCCAGGCACCAACAGTGTTTTCAGTCAATAATTCCCTGAGCCTGCTGAACTCCGGCCCCGTCTGAAAACTGCTGATCAGGGATCCGGTCACAAGATCTGCTATCTGGTTCGTTAACTGGGCATTCACCTGGCCATTGCTGTAATCACCTGAAAACAATTCCGGGATCCTTGCTGCATAAGTTGAGTTGAAAAACTTGTCGAGCGGTTCCTGAAGCAAGCCGATGTCCTGCTGCGAATAAATAAAATAAGGAAGGTACAAAGGACTGTCATAGGTTTCAAGACCCAGCAGGTATGAGGCCATGGTCATCAGATCATAGGCGCCGGCACCGCACGAAGCGGCAACAACATCAATACCGGCATCTTCCCCGTTCTCAATTTCATCGAGAACGGACAGTGTAGCCCAGCCTCCCTGTGAGTATCCCATCAGATAGGTTTTGCCGTTTCCGGCAGCCCGTATATTTTCTTTGAGCGACATTTCACCGAATGCATGCATCATGTCGATCACGGCATTGTTCGTGGTCGTTCTGTGGTAATATGGGTGCAGAAGGTTATCGGAAGCACCAAAACCGACGTAATCAGGTATCAATATGATATATCCGTTGCTGGCCATTAGTTCCAGCATCAGGTAGTTCATGTTGAGCAAATCTTGCGTGGGAGCATTGGCGTGCGAGGTATTGGTGCCATTCTGGAAACTTATCACGGGGAATGCCTCATCAGAAGTCGGCAAACAGACTAAACCAGAGGCAGTCACCACCGAATCGCGGTAGTGGGTTTGATAAGTCATGTAATATAATTGCACGCCATATAGGGCCTTATCCTTGATGTTTGCTGCTTCCGGGTATTCATTTACCAGATCCACCAGATAGGATTCAACTGTCTCAAGCGGGTATTCATACAATGAGCGGTAATTTACCAGGTAATTATCCCTGGTCTCATCCGATTCCTGCTGGCAGGACACGACCAAGACCAAAAACAAAATTACAGGCCATCCGGACGCGAAAACCGGAAAAGTGCCTGAATCTGGATGTTTGATGTATTTCTTCATGAGGTTTGTTTCGTTATAATCGGTTATAAATCGAGCAGGATCTTTTCAGGATCGGCACCTTCAAGGACCATTTTAACAGGTGTCTCTATCAATTCCTTGACTTTCACAAGGAACCCCACTGAATCGCGCCCGTCAATCATGCGATGATCATATGAAAGCGCTACATACATGATGGGTCTTATTTCTATACGGCCATTGATCACTACTGGACGATCCACGATATTATGCATTCCCAGGATGGCTGACTGGGGAGGATTAAGGATGGGTGTCGACAGCATGGAGCCAAATACTCCGCCGTTGGTAATGGTAAATGTACCGCCGGTCATTTCCTCAATGGAAAGTCTGGCGGCTCTGGCCTTTTGTGCAAGTTCATTAATGGCAAGCTCCAGACCTGCAATGCTTTGCTGCTGCGCATTTCGGATAACCGGTACCATCAGGCCCTTATCAGTCTGCACCGCTATGGCAATATCGATGAAAGCGGGTGTGATGATATCGTCTCCATCGATCATTGAATTTACTTTAGGGAATAACAGCAAGGATTCTGCACAGGCTTTGGCGAAAAACGACATTAATCCCAGCTTCAGACTATGCTTTTCCTGAAATGCAGCCTGATACTTCCTGCGCATTTCCATCACAGCGCTCATATCCAATTCGTTAAACGTTGTAAGCATGGCGGTTTCATTCTTAACTGAAACCAACCGTTTACTGAGCTTACGCCGGAGTGGCGACATGGGAGTCCTTTCAGTCTGGCGACCACTGAATACTGGAGAGGGAGCAGGTAATGGGGTTTTAAGCTGATTATTCACCACCATTTCAACTTCCTGACGGGTAATTTTCCTTAATCCCTGCAGGATAGCATTGAGATCCAGTTGATGAACATCCATGATACGTTGCGCCAGCGGGGTTACTTTAATGCCGGTGCCCTGTTCATTTTTTACAGGGGCTGCTGATTTTGTCTCTTCCTTCCCTTTGGAGGCTGCTGCAACAGCAACTGCTACTGGCGCTGCAGCTGATCCTTCCGTATCAAGCGTACAGGCAACATCACCTACCTGAACCTTTTCCCCCGGTTTCACCAGGATGGATAGTTTCCCCGATTCTGGTGCAATAAGAGGGAGTGTAGCCTTATCAGATTCCACTTCGGCAATTTCCTGATCCTTTTCGATCCATGCTCCGTTTTCTGCCAACCAGTTACCAATTGCCACTTCTGTAATCGATTCACCGGCACTGGGTATTTTGATTTCAATGATCATAGGCTCCTGTTAAAGCATTATGTTTTTTCGGGAAAATACTTGTACTGTTTAAGCATATTCTGCCGGATACTGCCATCGGAACACTGCAATCCACAGTACTTCTTTTTCAGATCGCATTCGCATTTTCTGAAAACCTTGCTGATGATTTCTTCCTGGCTTGACTGGTGAATCTTCAGCAGTCCGGTGGCAGGACTACCGCTCGGTTGCCGGTAAACAGGAACAATCTCGCCGTGCCTGAATTCGTGGTGTATGTGCCTCCAAGGCCCCATATTGCCGGGTTCTTCCTGAATCCAAAGGGTGATCAATACATTGGAATACTTTTTCATGATATGATCCACCTGTTGGGTTGGGAACGGATGCAATTGCTCAAGCCGGACAAGGGCGATATCCCGGGCACCATATTCCATTTTTCGGGCAAGCAGATCATAATATATCTTGCCGGAACAGAAGACCAGCCTCCGGACTTCCTTAACATCCACATCGTGATCATCAATTACTTCATGGAACATATCGCCTGCTAGTTCTTCAATGCGGGATGTGCATAGCGGGTGACGCAAAAGGCTTTTGGGTGTAAAAATAACAAGCGGAACCCTGAAATTGCGGTAAATACTTTGCCGTAATAAATGGAACAGGTTGGCAGGTGTTGTAGGATTAACGATCTGCATGTTATTTTTAGCAGCCAGCAAAAGAAATCTTTCAATCCTGGCACTGGAGTGCTCAGGTCCCTGACCTTCGAATCCGTGGGGCAGGTAAAGAACCAGCCCGTTCATCAATCCCCATTTTTCTTCGGCAGAACTTATATACTGGTCCACAATCACCTGTGCTACATTGGCAAAATCACCGAACTGAGCTTCCCAGATGGTAAGACCGTTGGGAGTTGCCAGTGCGTAACCATATTCGAATCCCAGCACACCGTATTCATTGAGCGGTGAATTATATACACTAAATGCTGCCTGGTTTTTTGAAACATGCTTCAACGGGTAGTAAACTGAGTCAGTATCTTCAATCACATGTGCGGCGTGGCGATGGGCAAAAGTTCCACGAATCGAGTCCTGTCCGCTCAGCCTGACCGGATGACCATCATAAACGAGTGATCCGTATGCAAGCAGTTCTGCAAGCGCCCAGTCGACTTTTCCTTCCGCAAGCATCATTTTTCTGTCGGCAATTAGCCGTATCGTCTTATCTATAAATTTTTCCTCCGCTGGCAGGTAATTGATCTTTTCACCAATATATCTCAATAACTCCACAGAAACCTCATTGGGAAAATGCTTGTCAAAATCACCCCTGGCAGCATGTTTGAACCCTTTCCATTCGCTGTAAAGGAACCTTTGGATGTGGACTTTTCCCAGCTCTCTGGAGATCTTCAGCTTTTCTTCGAGAAACGCATCAAAGTCTTTCTGTTGTTGCAAAATTTCTTCGCCGGTATAAATGCCCTGTGCAAGGATCGTATCAGCATATATGTCCCTTGGATTGGGATGTTTGGCTATGGCTTTATACAGTGTTGGCTGGGTATATCTGGGCTCGTCACCTTCATTATGTCCATATTTCCTGTAGGAGAGTATATCGATGAATACATCGGATGAAAAAGCATGCCTGTATTCCATGGCCATGATCACAGTGTGAACCAGGGCTTCGGCATCATCTCCATTAACATGGAAAATAGGAGCTTTTATGACCTTGCCAATATCCGTACAATAAGTGCTGGAACGGGCGTCCAGATAATTCGTGGTAAATCCTACCTGGTTGTTGATCACGATATGGATGGTTCCGCCTGTTTTATAACCGGTTAATTCCGACATCTGCACAACCTCATAAACAACTCCCTGTCCTGCAATGGCAGCATCACCGTGAATAAGGACTGGCAAGACCTTTGAAAATTCACCCTTATACTTATTGTCGATCCTGGCGCGTGAAACTCCCTGAATTACCGGCGAGGCAGCTTCAAGGTGCGAAGGATTGGGAACAAGGTGGAGTGTTACGGTTTTGCCATCACTGAGCCTGATGTCATTGCAGTAGCCCAGGTGATACTTTACATCGCCCAGGGCTATTGTGTCTTCGTATTCTTCAGCTACAAATTCCTGGAATACATTCTCATAAGGCTTTTCAATAATATTGGCAAGAACGTTTAACCTTCCCCTGTGTGCCATCCCGATAAAGTACTCTTCCACTCCAAGGGAAGATCCCTTTTCAATAAGGTAATACAAGGCTGGTATCAATGCCTCGGTTCCTTCAAGGGAAAAACGCTTTTGTCCCACAAACCTGCGGTGGATGAAGTTTTCAAAACCAACGGCTTTCTTCAGATAGTGGAAAATATTCTTTTTGATATCCGGAGAGAAGGTGGTTTTATTCCGTGTACTTTCAATCCTGCGCTGCAACCATTCAACCTTTTCCGGTGTACGAATAAACATATACTCAGCTCCGATCGACTGACAATAAGTTTCATCCAGGTATTGTTTGATTTCACGAAGACTGGCATCACCTATTCCGATTTCAGTTCCGGCATGGAAAACTGTATCCATGTCATTTTCCGAAAGCTGGTAATTCTCAGGGTCGAGGGTAGGGAAGTACATTCTTCTTGTCCTAACCGGGTTTGTCTTGGTAAACAGGTGACCTCTTTTCCTGTAAGCATCAATGAAGTTCAGTACCCTGAATTCTTTGTCAAGCTGCTCATTTACTGCAGTATTCCTGTCTTGAAATCTCCGTGCAAAATCAAAGCCGGTAAAAAAAATTCTCCAGCTTTCATCCAGTGATTCAGGATCCTTTAAGTACTGTAAGTAAAACTGTTCAATTGATTCAATCTCACTGCTGTTCAAAAATGAAAGCCGGTCCATTAATATGCCTGAGTTAGGTAATTGAATTGATTCATCAAACCAAGTCAAATTTACTAAACATTTCGCTAACGATTTTGTTGCAAGGATGTTTTCAGACACTTGCCGCCTTCCACCTGTACCCTAGTAATACCTTCCCGGAATCAAAAACTTCCTCACATAATCCTCCACACCTTCCTCAAGCGATAGAAAGGCTTCAGTATAGCCGGCTCTTCGAAGCTTTTTCATATCAGCTTCAGTAAAATACTGGTATTTATCCCGTATATCAGCAGGGGTATCTATAAATTCAATCAGAGGTTCAAGGTCCATAGCCCGGAAAGTAGCCCTGGTAAGATCAAGAAAGGTACGTGCTTTTCCGGTACCCAGATTGTATATACCTGAATCAGGGCGATTGGTGAATAGCCAGTATATTACTTTAACCAGGTCACCTGCGTAAATAAAATCGCGTGCCTGGCCTCCGTCAGGTATGCCGGGTTTGTGCGAACGGAATAATTTCATGCGGCCGGTTTCACGGATCTGTTGGTAGGCATGAAAAATGACAGAAGCCATACGGCCTTTATGATACTCGTTGGGTCCATAGACATTGAAAAATTTAAGCCCTGCCCAGAATGGCGGACAAGTAGGCTGATCCAGGACCCATTTGTCGAAATTGTTTTTCGACTCTCCATAGGGATTCAGGGGCTTAAGTTCCCTGATTATCTCATGATCGTCATGATAACCAAACTCACCGGCACCATATGTTGCTGCTGATGAGGCATATATTAAAGGAATGGTATGCCTGGCACAGGCTGACCACATGGTCATCGAATAGCCCAGGTTCAACCTGTCAAACACTGATTTGTCAAATTCTGCGGTGTCTGTCCTGGCTCCAAGATGAAAAACAAATTCCACCTGGCTGTGATTTTTATCAAGCCAGATAAAGAACTCATCCCGGTCAATGCAGGCAAGATATTGCGGAGAAACTAAGTTCTTGTTTTTTTGTTCGTTATTAAAAGAGTCGACCAGGACAAGGTTACTGGAGCCACGGGTATTCATAAAGCCTGCAAGATTACTGCCTATAAAGCCCGCTGCACCTGTGATTACGATCATAGGAGTTCTTTTTGAATTATCAACAAAGTAAGTAATTTTAATGGCACAATGCAAGGCCGTAATACCGCTCAGTCCGCCCTCAGCTCTTCCAGGATTTCAAGTACTGTGGCTGTCAGATTGCCCAATGCGAGAGGCAGATTCCAATTGTCCACTTTGCGAATTTCGATAAAGTAGGAAATTGACCTGACCTGCAGGAAGGGTATCTTTTCCATCAGACAAACATAAAAGAATGCAGCTCCCGTCATGGTCTCGATATCACACTTGAACCGTGTTTTAACCTTCTGGATATTCTCCTGCCGGCCATGAAGCGTATTAACCGTAATCGCCTTGACAGGTATCAGCGATTCTACGACATCGATTTCAAAGTTACCCAGGCTTCGCAGGATTTCCCCGGTAAACGGGAAAGAATCCTCGTTCAATAATTCCTTTTCCCCCAAAGTGAAGAATGAGTCCTTATCTTCAAATCCCAGGTCTGCAAACTGGTCCTGTATCACATTGACAACAAACCCAAGTTCAAGAAAATAGTCGAAACTACCAGCGACCCCAAGGTTTATAGCCAGATCATAATTGAACATATGCAGGGTCCTGGTAAGGTGATGTGCCATGAAAATACTGCCATGACCGGTTATCAGGATATCAATATCCAGGGTTCCCAACCGGTAATTCATGAGGTTGTTGGATATCCTGGCTACGAATGTCATTTTATCTCGCAAAGGCTTTACTTCACTATTGGACGAAGCTACAAGAAGGATTTTCATGTTGTTTTCAATTTTTCAGGCTGCCTAATAAAAAGTTCTTAATTTTGTTATTAAGCATTACGATTTAAAGATAAGACTTTTTGCTAATAAGCACCCCCATAAAAAAACGTGCCAAAATTTAAATCTCTGGTTCCATGGAAGAAAAAAAAGCTGTCATTGAAGGGATTGTTGAAGCCGGGTTTGAGCGGATTGATAAATTCAACGGCCGAAAGACCAAATCACTGGCCTCCCTTTACAGGAAAATACTGGGTAATCTTGGTGAGGATCCCTGCCGTGAAGGATTGATTGATACACCTGAGCGGGTAGCCAAAGCCATGCAGTTTTTCACCCATGGTTACTTCATCAAGCCTGAAGAAATACTGGGAGCATCCCGGTTTCACGAAGATTATCAGCAAATGGTAATTGTCAAGGATATCGAGTTATACTCGTTGTGTGAACATCACATGGTTCCATTCTTTGGCAAAGCACATGTTGCCTATATCCCAAATGGTTATATAACCGGACTGAGTAAAATTGCCAGGGTTGTTGAAGCCTATTCCAGGCGGTTGCAGGTTCAGGAGCGTCTGACCATGCAAATTCGTGACTGCATCCAGGGAACGCTTGACCCGTTAGGTGTTGCGGTGGTCATTGAAGCAAAACATTTATGTATGGTTATGCGCGGTGTTCAGAAACAGAACTCGGTAACCACCACGTCCGCTTTTACAGGTTGCTTCCTCAAGGATAACAAGACACGTGAAGAATTCGTCCATATGATAGGCATCAAACTTCTCTGATGGATTCCGGTGAAAATAAATCTGTTTTTTTTCTCCGCAACCTCACCAAGGGACTTGTTTGGCTGGCAGTGATCGTGGCGCTCTTTGTGTTTACAAAGCACAATGTTGATAAGGAATTAATCCTTCGGTTTGAGCCCATTTTTGATAAAACCATTCTCATCCTTTTTATCTTTTCAATGTCCGAGGTGATCATTGGCATTATACCTCCGGAGGTGTTCCTGATATGGTCACTCCGTTCAGGTATTCTGCATGAATACCTCTTATATGTCATCATCCTTACCTTGATCTCCTACACGGCCGGCCTGATAGCATATTTCTTTGGTCGTTACCTTCACAATACGATGTTGTATAGATATTTGCACGACCGGTACCTGTCGAAATCCGCCGGGCTGCTGCATGAATACGGTCTGTACTTAATACTGGTAGCAGCCCTCACTCCGGTGCCATTTTCCGGTGTGGCCATGCTGGTAGGATCAGTTCATTATCCCGTAAAAAGCTATGTGTTATGGTCGCTGTCAAGGTTCCTGAAATTCGCTGTTTCTGCTTATGTGATCTGGGAAGCGAACATGATCTGAAGCATCAGCATAAGTTGTTGAAAACTTATGTTGCTTTTTGCAATTGTTTTAATGAATTTTACTAGCCATTCAGAACGGGGAAGCCGAAAACCATAGAGTAGGCGCCATTAACTATCATTAACCATGAAAAACTTTAAAAGAGTTGGAGGAATCTTTCTATTTGCTCTGTTTGTAATTTCAGGTAGTGCACAAACCGATGCCGGCAAATTCCTCATCGGCGGAAGCAGTACCTTGAGTTTCATGTCCTCTACCTATAAGTGGAAGAACGATGATGCCAACGGAACGGATTCCAAGGAAATAGCATTCAACCTGGCTCCGCAATTTGGCTATTTTGTCATTGACGGACTTGTAGCTGGACTGGAGATACAAATGGGCTTCACAAAATCCAAGCCCGAGGATGTCGAGAACGGGGACGAAACAGTAACTCTTATGGCAGCCGGACCATTTGCAAGGTATTATTATGGCACTTCCAAAATTAAGCCCTACGGTCAGGCAGGTATATTTGTTGGTCTTTCTGCTGATAAATATTACGATTTTTATGAAGATGCTGATGTAACAGACAAGACCGGTATTTTCGGCTACCAATTTAAGGCAGGAGCCGGATTCTTCTTTAATGATAATGTTTCCCTTGACATGGGATTTTCATTTACCAACATGTCGGCAAAACCTAAAGAGGACAATGATACAAACTATAAAGATATTGTCTCTCAGTTTGGCTTTGAAGCCGGAATCATTGTTATCTTATAACAAGTAGACATTAGCTTAAAATGAAACGGCCCGGAGAGTTTCTCTCCGGGCCGTTTGGTTGTATACTATGGAAATTTCTTTATTTATGTTTGCTGCCCACCAGTGCAAAGAATGCGATATAAGCATAGCAAAGCACAGGAAGAATGAAGGCAAAACGAACACTCCAATTGTCCGATACGGCACCCATCAGAAGCGGTATGACTGCACCGCCCACGATAAGGGTATTGATTAATCCTGAAGCCATGCTCATTTCACTTTTATCGAGTCCGTCAACACTCAGGGCAAAGATATTCGGGAACATTACCGAGTTAAAGAAACCGATTGAAATAACTGCCCACATGGCAACCATACCCGAAGAGCCCATGGTAACAAGCTCGAGTATAGCAGCGATAGCGGCAAAAACCGCCAGTGTAATACTGGTTTTGCTTCGGCCAAGTTGCATGGCAAGAAAGTTAACTATTGAGATACCCATGAATATCAAACCACCGTTCACGCTGCGTTCTGTAATATACCAACCGGCTACAAAGGCTAATGCCACAACCAGAAGAACGTAGGTATATTTTCTGGAAGAATCGGTTATATTCGAAAGCATAATGGATCCGAAGAAACGACCGATCATGGCACCTCCCCAGTAAATAGCAGCGTATTTGGCAGCAATGGCAGGAGTCAAACC
>WSSedA1B3DRAFT_1000255_pt1 | contig 15528 bp, 12 predicted proteins | sample WetSurSiteA1Bulk_FD_9468 | JGI IMG/M metagenome (IMG submission 9468)
TAATCGACAGCAACCGGCTGCTTGCTTTGGGCCTGGGCGGAGATCATGCCAATGACATCATTACCAACGATGAATATGAGAATTTCGAGCTTTCACTGGAATGGAAGACATCACCGGGCGGGAACAGCGGGATCTTTTTCAACGCCGTTGAGGACACGTCCATTGAAGCAATTTATGAAATAGCACCGGAATACCAGCTTGTTGACGATATCGGTTTTCCTGATAAACTGGAAGACTGGCAGAAAACAGCAGCCTGCTATGCCATGTATGCAGCTGACTCCACAAAGCCTCTAAAACAGGTCGGAGAGTTCAACATCTCTAAAATAGTAGTCATTCAGGGACATGTTGAGCATTGGCTGAATGGAGCCAAAGTGGTTGAATACCAAATGTGGACACCGGAATGGGACAGTCTGAAAACAGCCGGCAAATGGAAGGACTTTCCTCTTTACGGAACGGCGCATAAAGGGCACATCGGTTTGCAGGACCATGGTTTAAAGACCTGGTTCAGGAATATTAAGATTCGCACGCTTTAGCATTTGAATTATGACTAACGCTCCGGAGAGAAAACAGGAACGCCTGGTTTCTCTTGATACGCTCAGGGGATTTGACATGTTCTGGATTGCGGGAGGTGAGTACCTTTTGGTTGCACTGGCTGCCCTTACCGGCTGGCCCTTTATGCAGTGGGCAGCCGGACAAATGGAACACGTTGCCTGGGAAGGATTCCGATTCTACGACATGATCTTCCCGCTTTTTCTTTTTATTGCCGGCGTCTCTATGCCCTTCTCGATACTCAAGAGGAAAAATCGGGGTGAAAGTATGCGAAAGATATATTTTCACTTGTTTCAGCGCCTTTTCCTGCTGATTTTACTAGGTCTGATCCATAATGATCTGCTGCGTTTCGACTTTGAAAAACAGCGATATGCCAGTGTATTGGGCCGTATTGGCATAGCCTGGTTCCTGGCTGCGGTAATTGTTTTGAATACCTCTGTCAGGGGACAGGTATCCTGGTTTGTCGGTATCCTGGTAGCGTATTATGCTGCCATGAAACTAATTCCGGTGCCGGGTTTCGGTGCCGGAGTCCTCACTCCCGAAGGCAATCTGGCCGCATACATGGACCGCATGTTTCTGCCGGGTCAGTTTTGCTGTTATACTTTCGGAGATAATGAAGGATTGCTGTCCAACCTCCCGGCCATCTGTACAGCGCTCCTGGGAACATTCGCAGGTCATCTGCTGATTTCAGACAACAAGAGGCTCACAGGTCTTAAGAAAGGCCTCATCCTTCTCCTTGCCGGTATCGTATCACTGGCGCTCGGCAAACTGTGGAGCCTATCCTTTCCCATTATCAAGAACCTGTGGACCAGCTCTTTTGTTCTTTTTGCCGGAGGATGGAGCCTGATACTCCTTGCCTTGTTTTACCTGGTTATCGATGTGTGGGGATTTAAAAAATGGACCTTGCCGTTTGTTGTGATCGGACTTAATTCCATTACGATTTATATGCTGAACGGTGACATAATTGATTTTGAGAAAATGGGCAGGTTTTTCTTCAGCGGTCTCGCAAGCCTGTTCTCCGAAGCTGCTCAGCCTGTAATTATTGTATCCGGAGCCATACTCTGTATGTGGACCTTTTTATATATCCTGTATAAGAACAAGATCTTCCTGAAAGTGTGAAAACAGTGACCGGTGGCTGGTAAACAATCACCGGTCACCGGTCACTATTCTATAAACTGTCCCGCATAAAACCTGGCCGTTAGTTCTTCACCGGTAGCACGTTTGATCATATCGTTCCACTGGTACTTGGACCCTGGCTTAAAAACCTTCACAAGCAGGTAATTGCCTATGGCGGGATTATTGCTGAGGCTGACAGCATCAGTTGCTCCTGTGTTCAGTATTGTGGTATTGATATAAGCCTGTAACTGTGAAGCCAGTAATTCTCCCAGCTGATAATTATGATAGTAGCAAGGATACAGTGCCACATGTATCTTGGATGCCCAGTCTGCATTGTTCCTTCCTTCAGGCTTTTTCAGCATCTGGTATTTTTCAACCAGATTCCACCAGAGCATATTCAGGTCCTGATCAGGATCAGCATACATGCTTTTTTCAAACCTGAACATTACCTGGCACCAACGGCTGAAAACAAGCTGCTCGAGTCTGGAATTGTTTCTTATATCACCGCTTATGCGTGTTGCTTCTTCGGAAGAAACGCCTGCATTGTCATGTAACCAGGCGGGATTGGAGGACAGCCTGCCAAAGATCATGGCAATGGCTTCGGTAGTGAATGTGTGTGCGGGTGTACGCAAGAAGTATGGTAGTGTCATGTCGATGTTCTGGTCATACACGCCATGTCCCAGTTCATGCAGCATGGTACCCATCCACTGGTTGTTGTTTTTGACATTGCAAACCACCCTGACATCACCTGATCGGTCAATGTGCGTGCAGAATGCATGCTGGTATTTGCCTTCCTTTTCATACAGATCGCTTTTGGCCAGGATGGTACTAACATCCAGACCGATGCCTGTATAAAAATCCCTGGCAAGTTGAACAACATCCTTATCGGCGTAATAGGCATCGAGGTCGACATTGTAAATGGCAGGTGCCTCCTGGAAAAAACGGTTTTGATAATGCCAGGGCATCAGCTCTTCGGTTTTAACCTTGTACTTCTTTGCCAATACTTCATCCATTTCTGACTTAAGGGTGATAAACGTACCGCTGGTCAATGAATCGAGTTCATCAAAGATCTTCTCGATCTGTTCAGGATCCTGATCCGAAAGCCTGAGCGACATGTCATGATAATTTGCAAATCCCAGCTCACGGGCTATTTCATTCCTCATTTTCACCAGACCGATAACGCCGGCAGCCACCGAGTCGCCAACCTGTTTGCTGGCGAGCCAGTATTTTTCCAGTTCCCTGTTGTCAGACGAGTTCTTTAAAACCGTCTCGATATCATTATCGGTGATCTTCCGGCCGTCCACCACCGCCCTGAAAGTGGAGTACTTCTGCTCCAGCGCGGTCTTTGCTGTGATCATCTCTTCCAGTTTCTTCTCCTCCACCTGGTAGCCAAGAAATGTGTTGAATAAAACAGTAAGTTGCCTGAGAAGCAAGGTATCTGTAATTTTCCCCGACTCTTTGAATTCCTTTAATCGTGCAAAGGCCGCCTTGTCGGCATAGATCTTCGAGAGCTGAATATTAAGCTCGCTGGACTTCTTGTACTCCTCATCTTTGCCAGTGACGGCAGCATTGAAATCTGCCAGTGCGACTCCTGATTCAAGGGGCTTTACCCTCAGTTCGAGCGTATCGATAAACGCTTTAAGATCACTTTCCATTTTCCTGGTTCCGGAATTACAGCTTATCATTAGCATTGTTACAAGCGAAAATACCATTACTTTCTTCATAGCAGTTGAGTTCAGTGTTGTTTTTACAATTATTTAACACCTGTCAATTTGGCAATCATTTGGATTTGCCATAATTTGGCAGGCTATTTGAAGAATGGAAAAGTAAGAATTAAAAGGAGAAAATACAATGATATCAATGGGTCAAATTGTTATTTTGGGTGTGTTTATGCTGTTGAGCTGGATTGTAAGCGCACAGTTAAAATCACGTTTTCGCCGTTATTCGCAAATTCCGGTGAACTATGGCATGACTGGTAAAGATGTGGCGGAAAAAATGCTTCAGGAGAACGGGATACATGATGTTTCGGTAATCTCGGTACAGGGGCAGTTGACTGACCATTATAATCCGGTTGATAAAACAGTGAACCTGAGTCAGGATGTATATAACGGCAGGAGTGTTTCTGCCGCTGCCGTAGCGGCTCATGAATGCGGTCATGCCGTTCAGCATGCCACTGCTTATGCTCCGCTTAAATTCCGTTCAGCGCTTGTTCCAATCCAAAATGTTAGTGCCAGGGTCATGAACTTCATTTTCATTGCCATGTTTTTCGGCGCCTTTCTTTTTCGAAGTATATTCAGCTTTGATCTGGCACTCATGGTAATTATTGCCTGCTATGGTATATTTACCGTGTTTGCGCTGGTTACCCTTCCTGTGGAAATTAACGCAAGCCAGCGTGCCCTGGCCTGGTTGAACAATGCGAATGTAACGGGATACGATACTGCTCCCCAGGCCAGAGATGCTCTTAAATGGGCTGCCTACACCTATGTTGTGGCTGCCTTGTCATCGTTGGCAATGCTGTTGTACTACATATTCCTTTTTATGGGAAGAAGGGATTAGTCAGTGACTGGTAATACGATAAAAAACAAACCCTTCAGGAGCCTCAGGACCGCTTGAAGGGTTTCTTTTTTCAGGCTACCCTACCATTTTAATTTATTAAGCCTTTCCATGGCCTTGAGCACATTTTCATGCGTGGCGAAGGAGGAGAAGCGGAAATAGCCTTCACCTGAGGGGCCGAAACCCGATCCCGGCGTACCGACCACGTGGGCCTCCTGCAGCAACTTGTCGAAGAGATCCCATGATTTAATGCCCCGGCCTGAATTCGCCCAAACATAGGGGGCATTTTGTCCGCCAAAAACTGTAAAGCCCAGTTTGGCCAAGCTTTCTCGCAGCACTTTGGCATTGTTCATATAGTACTGAATGGTCGACTTCACTTCCTTCTTCCCTTCGGGTGTGAAGATTGCGGCCGCAGCTTTCTGTACCGGGTATGACACACCATTGAACTTGGTGGTATGTCTCCTGTACCAAAACGGGTACAACGGCTTTTCCGTTCCATCAGCAGCATTTCCTACCAGGTTTTTCGGTATGATGGTGTAAGCGCAACGGGTACCAGTAAAACCGGCAGTTTTTGAAAGACTTCGGAATTCAATGGCCACCTCATTTGCTCCTTCAATTTCATAAATGGTGTGTGGAATATCGGGATCAGATATATAGGCTTCGTAAGCAGCGTCAAACAGGATAATGACCTTGTTTTTCCGGGCATAATCAACCCATTTTTTCAATTCCTGCCTGCCGGCTGTAGTACCAGTTGGATTATTCGGGTAGCACAGAAAAACAATGTCCACCCGTTCTTTGGGTATTTCAGGGATGAAACCGTTTTCCGAAGTACAGGGCATGTAAACAAGCCCTTCGTAATAACCACTTTTCAGATAACTGCCGGTCCGGCCGCCCATCACGCTTGTATCCACGTAGACGGGGTAAACAGGATCCTGCACGGCAATGATGTTGTTCTGGCCAAAAATCTCGAGGATGTTGCCGGTATCACATTTCGAACCGTCAGATATGAAGATTTCATCGGCATGAATGTTGGCGCCGCGACTCTGGTATTCGCTTCGGGCAATGGCATCACGAAGAAAATCATAGCCCTGCTCCGGTCCGTATCCTTTAAAAGTTTCTGCCTTCGCCATTTCATCGACACCCTCATGGAATGCACGGAGCACAGATGGGGTAAGCGGCAGGGTGACATCTCCGATCCCCATCTTGATAACATCGGCATGCGGATTTTCTCTCTGAAATTCACGAACCCGCCGGCCAATTTCAGGAAACAGGTAACCGGCCTGGAGCTTTAAATAGTTTTCGTTTATCTGAGCCATTTTTATATTTTTGCCCAAATATATTGAACTAATCGATTTTCATAAAGCAAAGAATCCTATTTATTCATCAGTAGTCAGCAAAAGAGGTCATATGGAAAAGAACACCTTTGTCAAGATGCACGGACTGGGCAATGAGTACATTGTACTGGACAGTTCGAACATTGATTTCGTGCTTTCCGCAAAAGCCATCCGGCGTTTGTGCAACATCCACTTTGGCATAGGATCCGACGGCATCGTCATGAAGGTTCCGTCGACAAAGGCAGACTTCGGCTTCCGGGTTTATAATCCTGATGGTTCCGAAGCAGAAAAAAGCGGAAACGGATTGAGAATACTGTGCAAGTATTTATATGACTCGGGATATGCCCAAGCAAGACAATTTTCGGTCGAAACGCTGACTGATACGGTATATGCCGAGATTGTTGAGGTGAAGAACGGCAAGGCTGCACTGATCGGGGTAGATATGGGAAAGGCGATCTTCACATCACGGGACATACCTGTCAGCTCAGACAAACCTGAATTCATCGGGCAAAAAATCATGGCCGGTGATAAGGAATTTGAAGTGAGCTGCGTATCTGTCGGCAATCCTCATTGTGTTGTGATCAGGCAGGAACTCGATGAGAAGGAGATCCGGCAGTATGGTCCGTTGCTGGAGAATCATCCGCTTTTTCCGAACCGTATCAATGTGCAATTTGCAAAGGTATTGTCTGATCATGATGCCCGGATTCTGATCTGGGAACGGGGTGCCGGCTATACCCTGGCATCCGGGAGTTCATCCTGCGCAGCCTCCAGTGTCCTCTTAAAAAGAGGCCTGGTAAAAGGAGATCTCACCATGCATATGCAGGGGGGTACCTTGAAAATACAAATTGACAACGCCTGGAACATTCGCATGACAGGTGAAGCAAGAGAAATAGCGGCAGGCGTGCTCAGCCGGGAACTGATTGAGGATCTGGAATTATAGTATATTTGGTTGTGCAGTCGGGCAGTCGGGCAGGTAACCTACAACCTGCAGCCTACAACCTTCTTCCCAATTCCATTATTCTAAACGTACGTTCAGCTGCATTCTCCAACAGTCTTCCTGCATCTGCAATGGATTGTTCCAAGGTCATCGGTTTATCAACAATAGGAAGAACAGTAAAATATTCCAAAGGCTGATATTTATCCTGTGCATCTCCAATAGCACCGGTAAACACAATAACCGGCCTGTCAAACTTGGAGGCCAGTCCGGCAACTCCTGCAGGCACCTTGCCATATGCGGTCTGGAAGTCCATCTTTCCCTCCCCGGTGATTACCAGGTCGGTCCACCGGATCCATTCCACCAGTTTCACCTTCTGACTGACAAGATCGAAACCAGGTTTCAGTTTGCCATGCAGAAATGCCACGATACCGGCGCCCATTCCTCCTGCGGCTCCTGCTCCGGGGAGGTTATCCACATCCAGATGCCACAGATCCTTTATCAATCTGGCCATGTGCGTCAGGTTATTATCCAGTTGTTTTACCATGGCGGGTGAGGCTCCTTTCTGTGGGCCAAATACCACTGCTGCGCCCTTTACCCCGGTTAGCGGACTGGAAACGTCACATGCAGCAAATACCTTGCTCTGCATGAGCCGAGGATCGGCATTTGACATGTCAATCCGGGTCAGGTCTTTGAGATTACCGCCTCCCGGACCGATCTCCCGTCCGGATTCATCCAGGAACCTAATTCCAAGGGCCTGTGCCATTCCCACTCCACCGTCCACAGTGGCACTTCCGCCAATACCAACAAGAATTTCCCGGCACCCCAGATCGAGGGCATTCCGGATCAGCTCACCGGCGCCATAACTTGTTGCAACCAGTGGATTTCTTTCCCCGGGCTTCAGCAATGCCAGTCCCGATGCAGCTGCCATTTCAATGATGGCCATGTTGCCGTCACCAGAAACTCCGTAAAATGATTCGATCGGACGCATCAGCGGATCATGAACCGTTACAGTTACAATTCGACCTCCGGTAGCTTCCACCAAGGCATCTACGGTGCCTTCACCCCCATCTGCCATGGGTATGATCCGGCAATCTGCATGCGGCACAGCCTTCAGTATTCCCTTGTGAATGTGCAGGCCAACATCGCCTGCCTTCAGGCATTCTTTAAATTTGTCGGGACAGATAAGAATTTTCATGGAAAGTGCATGATTCGGATTGAAGACCTGTTTAAAGTTAGTAAATAATGAAGACCCGGTTTATGGAAAAAATAAGCGTTTTTGTTTTAATTTAGTGGTATGGTTTCGGTATTTACCTCTACGCGTCGTGATCCGAATCAGGAATTTAACAGGTAAGACACGACGGCAAAAAAATCAGAAGATGTATAATAAACTTATTAGCAACATTAAGCCTTTGGGCTTTACCTGGGAAACCCTCGATCCCTTTTTGTTTTGTGTGCATCACGCTGATCATTATCCGGCCGGGAATGACGAACTGGGCCCCGCTGAATCTCTTGCAGGAAGAAACCTTGGCCAGGATTTTACTGTAAAAGATGGCTGGCGGATGTACCACGGCGAAAAAATACCAGGATTTCCTGCTCATCCGCACAGGGGATTTGAGACTGTGACTGTTGTATTGAACGGCTATGTCGATCACTCCGATTCGCACGGTGCGGCCGGAAGATATGGTAACGGTGATGTACAGTGGATGACCGCCGGTGAAGGGCTGCAGCATGCCGAAATGTTTCCCTTGCTGAATAAGGAACACGATAACCCTTTGGAGCTTTTCCAGATATGGCTGAATCTTCCGGGTGCTAAGAAGTTCTGCAAGCCTCATTATGCGATGCTTTGGTCTGAAGAAATTCCTGTATGCCGTGAAAATGATACACACGGAAAAACAACGGAAGTGACCGTTATTGCCGGAAAAATCGGAAATGTAACGGCACCTGATCCGGCTCCTGATTCATGGGCAGCGGATGAAGCGAACGAACTGGCCATATGGCTTATCAGGATGGAGGCAAATGCGCATTGGTCAATACCGGCTGCTTCGTTTGAAGTAAACCGTTCCCTGTATTTTTACAGGGGCTCGGGCATCAGCATTGCCGGCATTCCTGTAATGCCCTATTACTCGGTTGAATTGCTTCCTGATCAGCCTGTAATGTTGGAAAATGGAGACAAAGCGGCATTTTTACTCTTACTGCAGGGTCGTCCGATCAATGAACCGGTTGTACAGCACGGACCTTTTGTCATGAATACATTTGCCGAGATACAACAGGCTTATTCTGATTACCGGAAAACCCAATTTGGCGGCTGGCCCTGGCCAAGATACGATCAGGTTCACCCTGCCGGGAAGGGGAGATTTGCCAGATATGCAAATGGTCTGGAGGAAGAAAGGTAATCCTTTGTGCCATATCCCTCCTCCCGCTTGTATTCCTGTGTAATATTCAGTATATTTAATGCATACATTCACGCTAACAGGGTTTAGGCAATGATGCTCCGGGCCAAGTACCTTATTCCTGTCACAGGATTTTTCCTGCTGGGATCATGCGGGGTGATAGAAAAATCCTCCATGCATGGTTTTGACAGCGGTTATTATAAGCTCAAAGCAGATAATCAAATCAATAAGGTGTATGTGGACGTTGAAGATGAGAAAGTTGACGCATATCCACTTGTCGGGAATCAACTAAGCAATAGGGTGCTCCTGGCAATACCATCAATGGTACCTGACAGCATCATCAGTACACCGATATGGTTCAGCAAAAAAAGCCTGGACCTTGATATTACTTCCGTTCTGTTAAAATACCGCCCTGCTACAAACGGAGTTCCTGGACAGATGACTACCGATTTCAATGTAGCTTTGTACGCAGGATGGCGGCATGATTTTTACCGGTTACAAATAAAGACCAATCCAATGGGTAAGCGCCATTATGCCATTGTTAACCGTGGCTATGATTTCGGTATTTTTGCTGGACCAGGATCAACTTATATAGATGCGAATACTATACGAGATCCGATTAATTATGAATATAACGGAATCATAATCCAGTTCGGCGTGGCAGGATTTCTGGAAACAAGTTTCGCAAGTTTTGGAATTTCAACCGGATTTGACTGTCTGCTTAGCCCCGACAGACCTTCATGGATATATAACAAGAAACCGTGGGTTGGATTTATCATCGGTATTGCGCTGAATTAGTGCTAAAACTCGAGAATTAACTTTCAAGTGTCGTTTAAATATTACTATTCAGACTATGGAAATTATTGTATCCTTACTGATTGGTGCTGCAGCCGGTTGGCTGGGCAGTATGATCTACAAAGGAAGCGGCCTTGGTCTCCTGGGCAATGTAATTGTTGGTATCCTCGGTGGCTTTGTCGGCTATTGGCTTCTGGGAAAACTGAATATCAGTCTTGGTAACGGTTGGATTGGCATTGTACTTACTGGTGCTCTTGGAGCAATAGTCATATTAATCTTGTTTAACCTGGTATTCAGAAAAAAGTAGTTGTTCCGGAGTCCTGACAGGTCTTTAAACCTGATGAGGCACATCCAACGGGATCTCGATTGTAAAAGCTACCTCATTCTCAGCATTTTCTACCCGAATGGTTCCCTGGTGTTCCTGTATCAGGGAATAACATATTGACAATCCCAAACCCGTGCCCTTTCCAGGTTCCTTGGTGGTAAAAAAAGGATCAAAAACCTGCTTCAGATGCTCCTCAGGGATCATTGCTCCATTGTTGGAGATCCTGATAACGGCATGATTGCTTAATTTTTCAGTGCGGATGAATATTTCTTTTGTTTTGGTTTCGTCATTTTCCAGTACGGCATATATGGCATTGTCAACAATATTTAAAAGAACCTGGTGTATCCTGCCTTTGAACACAGGCACCTCTTCCTGAAGGTGATAGTATTTGTGTATCACGATATCAGGCGTAATCTTGTTGCCCAGGAACAAAAGCGTGTTATCAATAATTTGGTTGATATTCGATGGAATCAGAACTGATTTGTCCCTGTAGGAAAATGCCATTAATGACTGGATGATTTCTGAAGTCCTTTCAAATCCGGTCTGAATCATGGAGGTTGCGCTTGAATACATGTCCCTTGTTTCATCAGTGAGACTGTTTTTTAATTGTGATTCCAGGTCCATCAGAATTTGATTGCCGCCATGGATAAAATTGAGTGGATTATTTATTTCATGGGCGACTCCTGCAGTCAGGGTGCCCAGTGAAGCCATTTTTTCTGACTGAATGAGCAGGCCTTGCGTTTCCTTCAGATTACCCAGGGTTATTGCCAATTCATCCTTTTGCTGATTCAGCTCTTGATTCCTCAGGATTAATGCATCATTGGCTATTGCCAGCTCTTGCGTACGTTCTTTAACGAGATTCTCAAGATTGGCCAGGTGATCTTGAAGTGTATTCCTGATTTCAAACTGAACAAGAAATAAAGCGGAAACTAATGCAGATGCAACAATCTCAAACCGAATTGAACTGATAAGCTCAAAGTAGAAATCAATTGGGTTTTTATCCGTGTTAAGTCCGAATGCCAGGTTTGTTATAATCAGTAAAGGAAGTAACAAAACCAGGTAATATACCAGTGTAAAGATCACCCAGATTAATCCCTGGATGATATTCCCGTAATTCAATTTTCTCAGGTTATAATAAAAGTACCAGGTTACCAGAAGGGGGATAGCATGCATCAGAAAGGATGAAAGGAAAGACCCATCCGGAGGTGTTCCAAGCGCAGAGATTAAAGCTGATCCAAGCGTATAGAAAGGATTGGTGATATAAAAAACGCTGATGAGCAAGGGAATCTCCCGCAGATCGCTTACATTACCTTCCACTCCCGGCATAGTAAATTTTATTATGCCAAGGATATAGGATAAAATTCCGAAGAATACCATGTAATAGATATTCCAGCCAATATTGCTCCAAACTTTATTTTGCTGATTCATCCAAATGATATGAAGTGACAAAAGTATTACTTTTAGGATTCAATAAAAACATTTGGCATGGCTCTAAGATTAATCATAGACATGGATGGGGTTATAGCGGATATTTATGCACAATATGCAAGATTTGAAGCATCCGAATCGGGTATAAAAAGGTCCTGTGAGGATCTTAAAGGCAAATCTGAATCCGAGGTCTTTAGGAATCTCAGAGAATATCTTTTTACCAGGGGTTTTTTCAGAGATGCCCCTGTGATACCCGGAAGCATTCCTGCCCTGAAGGAGCTGAATGCACAATATGATTTATTTGTAGTGTCTTCAGCAACCGAGTTTCCGCAGAGCCTGCAGGAGAAATACGATTGGCTTCAGGAACACTTCCCCTTCCTGAGCTGGAAGCAGATGGTATTCTGTGGCTCAAAAGCCATTATTCACGGAGATATCATGATCGATGATCACTTCAAGAACCTCGACAGCTTTTCCGGAAGGACCATCCTGTTCACACAGCCCCATAATGATGGTCTCCCCGAAAAGAACCATGTCCGGGTACATTCGTGGCAGGAAGTTCTTGACCTGTTGGTTTAAAAGTCAATCGATACCTGTACCCCGTAATTCTGATAGGAAATCCCTTTGAATCCTGCAAATATGCCAATACTTCCTATCATGTAGATCTGGCTGATGCTGTATCCGATCTCCCAGTAATATTGATGTTCCGGGATCTTCTGGTAATTCAGGAGAAGGTTTTCACACCACAGCTTGTTGCTTAAAAACGGGATGTATTTGATCAGCAGATAAGGCGTAGTGAACTTAACATGTGCTTCACCAAAGTATTGGGTGACCGAGTTATCGTAATAAGGTATTAACCGGAACGCATCTTCTGTGTTACCGAATACTATCGGTAGATACTGATTGTTGAAATACTTGTCATCCATCAGGTACAGGTTTTTATGGTTCAGAAAGAACCCGCCTTTGACATTCCATGAAAAAGCATGCATCATGCCCCATTCTTTCTTATACCTGGCTCCAACCTCGAGCAGGTCATAATCTGCCGTGCTGTTGACAATGCCCGGAATGGCCATTCTGTTGCGCAGGAAAAAGGTCGGGTATTTTGAGTACTGGTAATGTTTCCGCCCGCCCCAGACCCTGTAGTAATACTGTGGGGTGAATTCCAGCCTGGCATCCCAGTATGCCTCCTCGTGGTATACATTTCGTGCTACCTTCTCAGGATCATCACTGGGTACATTCGGTGAATACTCCCTTTCCTCCGCATAAAAGAAGGAATAATCCGAATGGTTTGATAAAGGCTGGGCAGTCAGGTATCCTACCTTTACACTCAGGTTCAGTCCGTTTGCCAGATCAATGTAATTGGAGAGGTACGCCTGGTTTTGCTGGTACAGCTTCATGTAGTTGCGCCTGAAGAACAAGGAGGCAAGTGAATTGATGGTAGAATTAATGCCCGTCTCGGAATTATAATCGGCTGATTCGCTTCCGATATGGAAGTGCAATTGCCCTCCCCGCATAGGAGAATAGCCATACCGTACATCCGTCCACCACATCACCCTTTCTCTGCTGAAAGCATAGGCAATACCGGGGTTGATCCCCAGTTTGTGCACAGAGTCAATTCGCTGCTCAAGACCAAAGGTTTGCCTGAATATAAAGCCATCAACCGTATTAAAATCTACCTTTTTAATCCCGATGAGCCCCTCGTAATTGATTCGCAGGGTCGAATCGAAAGCCCAAAATCCTGCGCCGTTTGTGATGAAGTTGGCAACCCTGGCAATTTTCTTCGGCGTCTTTTTGGTGCTGGCTGAATCCCCGGCAGGAATTGTGTCCTTCGGATGGACCAGCGTGCTGTCTTTAACCCCGGGTATTAATGCCTCAACAGAAGTTAGAGGAATCGGTCGCATGGAATTCCAATACGCCGTGTCCTTTTTGAGGGCGTCTTTCTCAACAGTGACCTTTGCCTCGTTTGACTTTATTTCAAGGGACTTCTCCCTGGCGGAGTCCTCAGGTGCCTCTTTGGCCATGAGGTTCGCCAGTTTTACCATATCCCGGTTGGTCAGTTCCTCCTTCGTCATCAGCGCCTCAATCTCCTGGTGCGTTTTTATTTTTTTAGGATCAGTAGCTGCAGCTTTTTGTGCTTCTTCTTTCATCTCGGGTTCTTTATTCCTGAGCGACTCCACGGTGTTTTTTTCATTCAGCACTACCTGTTGAAATTTCACCGAACTGGCGTACTTATAATCAGCCTTAATGCCCATGATTGCAGCGTTTACATAAAACTGGTAGCTGATGGGAAGCCAGGCATTGCTCTTAACAGGTGAATATATTGTTTTGTAGCTCAGATCACCGAAGAACATATGCACGGAAGCATCTGCCGAATGTAAACACCAGAGTTTATCAACCACATAAAGGTATCCCTTCATCAACTGCTGGCTGTTGCGTTTGGGTGTAACCTTTATTTTAAAAATTACATTTTTCCCTTCATCAAAGAAACCCTCATAGCGGTAAGTATAAAAGCTGAATGCATTGGGTGCCAGTGGAGAAATAAATTCATCTATTTTCGGCTGATAAAAGCTTGCCCGGATGAATCCCATCGGATTCACATCCTCATTTTCTCCGGGGAATGTGCTGTGAAAGGATATAACTTGCTGATCATATTTGTCGGGGGCATGGAACTGTATCTGGTTAATGGATTCCTGCAAAAATACATCACCGCTTTTCAATACGTTCTTTTGCCCGTTGATTTCAGTATGTTTTGCAATGATCTTGGGAATACTGATCAAATGGATGGTGCCCCTGAGATAAACATCCGCAGTGTACTCCTTTACCTGGTTCAGATGGTAGGGGGCAAGGCCTATCACTTTTCGCATGATGGGGTAAGCAGGGTCTTCCTTCCCCGGGGTTATCACCACCTCCTTTACCTGAATTGCCTGCTCGTCAAGCTGAATATTGAGGGTGATCGTCTGGTCAGCTGTTGTGATTTGTTTCCGGACCTGAAAGTAACCCATGGCTTTAAACACGATGGAATGCTTCCCGGGTTCCAGCTTAAGATCATAAAAGCCATCTGCATTGCTGGTGGTTCCGACATAGGTTGTTTCATCATAAACCGCAGCGTAGGGCACCGGGAGATCTTTCCTGTCCGTCAGGCGTCCTTTCAGGCTCTGAGGAAAACTGGTAATGGTAATAACGGATGCAATGACTAAAAAGGGAATTCGGGGTGAAATAGAACGCATCAGCAACAGGTTTTTATGACAATGGGACGATTCAACAGTTGTTTTGTTACAAAGGTCATACCTTTCTTCAAGAAATTAATATAAATTGCCGCTATAAATCACATCAATACCAATCCCTTGCCGGTATGAGAACACTTTACATCCTGTTATTCAGCCTCCTTAGCCTGCTATCCGGTTCAGCACAGACTGATGAATCTTTGCTGGAACAGGCTTTGTTCAATCTGCCGGATGTGACCTTTAAAAAGACTTCCAAACCCGGGGAGCCCATACTGCAGTACGCACTGACAATCCGGCAACCCCTGGACCATCAGCATCCCGAAAAAGGGAGTTTTGGTCAGCAGGTCCTCCTTACCCACAAAGGTTTCGAAAGTCCTACGGTAATGAATATAAACGGGTATGCTTTATACAAGGCCAGGAACGAACTGGTACGGATGCTGCATGCCAATGAGCTTAACATTGAGTACCGGTTTTACGGTCAATCAGCTCCCGACTCCCTGCCCTGGGAGTACCTTACCTATGAGCAGGTTGCTGCTGATCTGCATCGTATAAACCGGCTTTTTAAGGAATTATATACCGGGAAGTGGTTCAGCACAGGGATCAGCAGAGGAGGTCAAACGGCTATCATTTACAAATATTACTATCCTGAAGATGTGGAGGTTTCTGTGCCTTACGTAGCCCCTATCATTGATGGCCTTGAAGACAAGAGGATCTATGATTTTTTAGACACGATCGGCACAGATGAATGTCACAACCGGATCTTCGACTTTCAGGTTTACCTGTTAAAGCACGAAAAAGAAGTACTTGACAGGCTGCAGTGGTACGCCAGGGGGCGGAGACTTGAATTCGGTTACCTGGGGAGCATTGGCAAAGCTTTCGA
>WSSedA1B3DRAFT_1000256_pt1 | contig 15521 bp, 13 predicted proteins | sample WetSurSiteA1Bulk_FD_9468 | JGI IMG/M metagenome (IMG submission 9468)
TTCATCCTGAAAATATCTGAGGGTGCTCAAAACAGGGTTGGGAGCAGTCATGCCCAGCCCGCACAATGAAGTGGATCTTATATAATGTCCGAGTTCCTTAAGAAGTTCGATGTCTCCTTCTCTGCCATTCCCGGACGTTATTCTTTCCAGTATCTCAAGCATCCTCTTAGTGCCTATCCTGCATGGGGTACATTTTCCGCATGACTCTGCCTGAGTAAACTCGAGAAAAAATTTGGCTGTATTAACCATGCAGCTTGTTTCATCCAGAACGACCATGCCGCCCGAACCCATGATGGAACCAACCTGTGCAAGAGATTCATAGTCTACTTCCGTATCAAGAAACTCTGTTGGGATGCAGCCTCCTGAAGGGCCGCCTGTCTGCAAAGCCTTAAACGATTTTCCGCCTTCTTTAGTGCCTCCGCTACTCTCAGTTCCCAGCCTTCTGTACCAGCCTGCGCCATTGAGTATGATGCGGGGAATATTTGCGAATGTCTCAACATTGTTCAGGACAGTGGGTCTGTCCCATAATCCTTTTTCAGCAGAGCGCCATAGCTTCGGGCTCGGCATGCCGCGTTTTCCTTCTATAGAGCGCATCAATGCTGTAGCCTCTCCACAGACAAAGGCGCCTGCGCCCTGAAATATCTTGAGGTCAAAGCCAAAGTCTGTTCCGAAGATATTATTGCCGAGAAACCCGGACTGCTTGCACTGGTCAATAGCCATCTGAAGGCGCTTGACTGCCAGCGGATATTCAGCCCTTACATAAATATAGCCATGATGAGATTCCGTTGCTTTAGCGCATATGATCATTCCCTCAATGACAGAGTGCGGATCACCTTCCATTACAGACCTGTCCATGAAGGCGCCAGGGTCTCCTTCATCACCGTTACAGATCACATACTTGATATCTGATTTAATCCGTAACCCGAGTTCCCATTTCAATCCTGTTGGAAAGCCGGCGCCGCCCCTGCCCCTTAAATTGGAGATCTTCACGATATTGACAATCTCTTCAGGACTCATTGAGGTGAGCGCCTGTTTTGCAGGCCTGTAGCCACCAACTTCCATATAAGCATTTATATCTTCCGGGTCAATCTCACCACAGTGAGAAAGCACCACTTTTGTCTGTTTGTTATGGAATGTCTTATAATCTTCTCCAACGATCCATTCTGAAACAGGTTTGCCATTCAGGATGTGCTCATTAAAAATTCTCATAACCATATCCGGCTTGATATGTTTATAAGTTGTCTTTTCACCATTGATGATGACATCCACGAGAACGTCCTTCGCACAGAATCCCCTGCAGCCGACCCGGTTAGCTGAACATTTCTCATAGATGGTCACCTCAAGACCGGCTGAAGAAATTGCATTCCTGAATGCAGTAAGCACCTCTTCTCCGCCTGATGCTACACCACCAGTGCCTGTGCAGACTTTTATGGCGATATCTTTATTCATTTGATTTTATTTTTTTGACCTCTTTTATAAGCTTATCAAGGGTCATCTTGCCGTGAACTTCNTTATTNAGGACTGTGACAGGNGCGATCCCGCATGCGCCGATACAGTTNACCTTTTCAACGGTAAATTTCAGGTCAGNGGTTGTCTCTTCATCNGGTGGGATATCAAGTTCCATGAAAAGTCTGTTAATCAGTCTTTCAGATCCCTTAACATGGCAGGCTGTGCCGCGGCAGACAGTGATGATATTTTTGCCTCTTGGCTTAAGATGAAACTGGGAGTANAAAGTAGCTGTGCCGAAAAAACGGCTGGCAGGGATATCAAGTTTTTTTGAGAACCACATTACCGCTTCTTCAGGGATATAACCAAAGCTATTTTCAATATCCTGAAGGATGGATATGATAGTGCCCTTGTTTAAGTGATAGTCATTCAGTATTTTTTCGAGGGTTTTTTTCATTCTGAATGTCCTCTTTTGTTTATTTCATTATATATGACAAAAGATAGCAGTTGTCCATATATTGTTTTTCAAAAGCACCCTCATGTCAGGGAGGGATTGTTATATTATCATAATAAAATAGCCATTTCAAGCAAATTAAAGCACAAGCTAAATAGCTTTTTTCTTTTGAAGCATCAATTTGCTAAAAATATTGGGGAAGAATGAGATGTGCATGAAGGCATGTCTTTGTCGTTTCTTGTGTTTATAGAGTTTCTTGTGGTATAAAAATACTTCACTAAAAAAAAGACATAAATCTAAAAACCATAAAGGAATATTCATTGAAAAAAATACCTGCAGCGAGATTGTTTTTTGCAGCATTCTTTCTCTTATTTCTCTTTTTAACTCCTGTTCTGTCTGGTTCAGCCATTCTACTTGATCGCGTTGTTGCAGTTGTCAATAAGGAAGTCATAACCTGGAGTGAACTCTATAAGATGATGGAATACGATGCAACAGAGCAGGTGAAGAAAATGAAAGATGAAGAACGCGCAAAGATATTTAAAGAAAACGAGGCTATTTTCCTCGAGAGGCTTATCGATCTGAGACTCCAGGTACAGGAAGCAAGGAACACTGGTCTTGATGTTACTCCGGATGAAGCAAAAGAGGCGATAGAAAACATAAAGAAAAAATATTCTCTAACAGATAAAACTCTGGAAGAATCCGTTAAGAAAGATGGGTTGACCCTTGAAGATTATAAAAAAAGGATCTCCGAACAGATCCTTGTCAGCAATATTTTGAACCAGAAGATAAGAAGCAAGATAGTTGTATCTGAAGCAGATATAAGTAAATATATAGAAGCGAATAAGGCTCGTTTTAATGAAAATGAATCGTTCAGACTGAGACAGATATTTTTCAAAAAGCCCAAGGATGATGCTGACAAAAAGGCACTGGAAGATAAGGCTTCTCTGATAATGCAGAAACTGCAAGCAGGAGAGGATTTTTCATCTCTTGCAAAAGAGTATTCCGAGGACCCTTCGGCCAAGATTGGCGGTGACATGGGTAATATAAAAAAGGACATCTTGGCAAAAGAATTCATAGATGTGCTCTCATCAATGAAGACTGGTGAATTCAGCAAGGCATTCTGGACTGACAGCGGGCTCCATATAATAAAATTAGATGAGAAAGTGTCCGTAAAGACTCAAAACGAAATACGCGAAACCGTAAAAGGAGAACTGTTAGAAGAGCAGTTCGTCGAGAAATATAAAAGCTGGATAAAGAGCTTAAGGGAAAAAGCCCGTATCGAAATACGGCTGTAAGTCTGGGGGATAATATTTCGCTTTTAAGAATAGGACTGCTTGCTTCCGGTCGCGGGTCAAATTTTCAGTCAATCATTGACGCAATAAACAATAAGAATCTGAAAGCACAGATTCTTCTATTGATAACCGACAATCCCTCGGCTTATGCAATCGAGAGGGCGAAAAAACATGACATCGAACATTTATTTATAAGCCCAAAGGAATATAGTTCAAGAGATAACTTCTACAGAAAGATTGCGGAGGAGTTAAAGAAAAGAAATGTCGGTCTGGTTGTCTTGGCCGGTTTCATGAGGATTGTAGGGAAACCCCTGATAGATGCATATCCGAACAGGATCATGAATATCCATCCTGCGCTTCTCCCATCTTTTCCCGGACTGCATGGCCAGAAGCAGGCGGTTGATTATGGCGTTAGGATTTCCGGATGCACTGTACATTTCGTCGATGAAGAAATGGACACTGGACCAATCATTATGCAGGCTGCTGTGCCGGTTTATCATAACGATACAGAAGATACGCTCTCAGAAAGAATTTTAAAATTGGAACACAAGATATACCCTGAGGCCATAAGATTATTTTCAGAAGGAAGGCTTGAGGTTCAGGGCAGGGTGGTAAAGATTAAAGATAGTCTCCCGTTGGAAAGCTCCCTCGTTAACCCACCGTTAGAAACATGAAGTACTTTTTACAAAATACTCTCAACCCCTCTTGATAGGTGGAGTCAAAGTCAAGAATGGACAGGCTATTGTTAGATTGCTCCAAATATTTTTAACGCATCTCTGATATATAATGCTGCAAATATCAGGAGTATGAAGCCCAGTGTTCTGATGATATAAATGTAGGTGCTGCTTTTCAGGAAAGATTTGGAACTGTCGACTATCAGTGCAACTATGACCTTTGAGCCTACTAAAAGCAGATAGAACCCCAATATGAAAAATATCACCGAAAGGAGACTGATTTTATATCCCTTAATAATACTTGGAGCGCCTATGCTTATCCAGAAGAGATACGGGTATGGACTCAGGAAATTCGTGATGACTCCTTTTCTGAGAGATTGGGCCTTAATGTTCTCAAGATTCAATTCAACACCTTTTATCGTTATGCTTTCATATGCGAGATAACCGATGAATAATGCCCCTGCAATGGAAAGTATTCCGAGCACAAGGTGAAAATTTGATAGTTCAGCCAGGACAAAGACTGATAGCAATATGATAGGCAGATCCGTCAGAACAGGAGCGCTCGCTACCAGTATCCCCTCTTTTTTATTGTTTTTGACAGTCTCAGAAATAACCAGTGTCAATAATGGTCCCGGCAGTATCCCGGCTGATAATCCGAACAATATTCCGGAGATTAAGAAAGGCAAAGATTCAGACATAGAAAATAATATCAGAAAGAAAGAGCAAATGCTATTATCATAATAGCTCACAATAATAGCTCACAATTCTTGCAGCCTCATACCTCTTGTAGTAATATATATCCAAATGAGGATCTCAGGCGGGACTGCAAAGGGGAGACGGACAGCCACAAAAAGTCTCCTTACAAAAAATTCAGAAGGAGAAAGACTCAGGCCAACTTCCTCGAAAGTTCGCGAAGCCCTGTTTGACATATTACGGAATAAAATCGAAGGGGCAAGCTTTGTTGACCTCTATGCTGGAACTGGAACTGTGGGCCTTGAGGCGCTCTCAAGAGGTACCGGCAGATCCGTTTTTGTAGAACCGGATGAACTCAGAATAAGAACAATTAAAAATAATGTTCTTAGACTCGGATTTCTTGAACAGGCATTGGTTGCAAAGGGAAGGGCATATGAATTTCTCCAAAAGGCATCTGTTGAAAATGAGAGCTTTGATATTTTCTTTATTGATCCGCCATACGATTCAGAGGAGATAGAAAAAGTACTTCCACTGCTTGGAGAAGAGGGACTTGTGAACGAAGATGGCGTTGTAATCGTAGAACATTTCTTTAAAAGACAAGTCCCGGAAAAGGCAGGGAGACTGAAAATAAAAAGAAGCTATAGGTATGGAGACACCATGTTAACACTTTACAGAAAGGTTGAGATATGAAAACGATTGCTATTTATCCCGGGACCTTTGATCCTATTACGAACGGTCATCTTGATCTCATTAAGAGGGCATTGAGAACATTTGATGAGGTAATTATTGCGGTTGCGCCAAGTCTGAAAAAGAAGCCGCTTTTTACCCTTCAGGAAAGATTACATTTGATTAACGCAGCAGTTAAGGGATTGAAAAGAACAAAGGTCGATTCATTCAATAGTCTGCTGGTTGATTATGTCAGGAAAAGGAAGGGAAATGCTATTCTCCGCGGTCTGAGGGCGATATCCGACTTTGAGTACGAATTCCAACTGGCACATATGAACAGGAGACTGAATAAAAACATAGAGACTGTATTTATGATGCCAAGCGAGGAATATAGTTATCTCACATCGAGTCTTGTAAAGGAAGTAGCGTCCTTCGGAGGTTCTGTAAATGGGCTTGTCCCTGAAGAAGTTGAAAAGGCATTAAATGAGAAATTCAAAACAGTCAAATATTTCCCGGGTTGACATAAGGCATAACCATACTTAAGTGGTAAAAGGCCCGGAAACCATAATTTTATTAACTGGGGGATAGCTTAGAACACATTGCCTGTCATTCACGCTTGTCGGGAATTTATTTTCAAAAGGATGCCGGACTAACTAGCATGACAAACATAAAAGCCCAATATATAATTACTTACAGCCACATTATTCTTAAAACATATTCTGGACTCCGAACGGGTCTTTGATTTCGAATGAAGGATTGAATTTGAGTTTCTTCTCCCCCCTGTTCTCAAGGTATTTTTTCAATTCGAGGTCCACCTTTATCGGCACGTCAACCCCTGCCTTTGCAAGGGCCTGACGTAAAAGAGCCTCTGCCTTACCAGCGAAGGCAAGAGAATCTCCGAGCACCCTAAGGGCCTCTGCAGGATTATGAAAACCGACCGAGTTTTCTGCACCCACGAAATTAAGACGAAGGAAAGCCTCAATATAATAATCCTTTGCTTTATCATAGAGCGCTTTATCAATATTTTTACCTGCTTCCTGGGCAGAGTGGGCTTTCTCCAGGAGTTTAGCCACTGCAGCTGTTGCATATCCTGAACGGATCATAAGAGAAACGGTCCTGTCCTGAATTGCCTCTACCTGTGACCTTAACCAGTCAGCAGTCTCTGAATGGCACTGCATGCATGCCCGCAGGTCTGTTTTTAAAGGGCTTGTAACCCTGTGGTTTGATACCTTGTAAGCGCCGACTTTTGTATATGGCATGTGACAATCAGCGCAGGCAGCTCCCGCTTTCCAGTGGACACTGTTGAATGTAAATAATTCGTACTCAGGATGACGTATAAATGGCATCTTAAAACCTGTTACATTCTGTTTCCATTCAAGGACTGTGGAATCGCTGCGCAATTTCCTGATGATGTTTTCTATTGAAATACCGCCCATCTTGCTGCCTTGCCATGGGAAGTAAATGCCTACAGACTTCATTTCCTGATCCTTGATTATATTGTAGGTTACATGACACTGGGCGCATACAAGACTTCGCATCTCCTGACGTGTCAGCTTATCGGAATCAACATTCATGCTTTTCAGGGCGGCAGTGAGAGTAAAGCCGCGGGATATGTTCAAAGACATATCCTTATTGTTATGACAGTCAATGCAGGCGACCCCGAGTTTTCTGAACTGTTCGGGGATCTTTGCATGCACTTCTTTGAAGGGTGTTTTGTAATAATCAGCTCCCATCTCTTTTTCGAGTTTAGGGGCATACGGCGTCTTGCATGTAAGGCACACACCGCCTGCCTTAATCCTTCCTGCATCGATATCGAGTTGGTCTATTATCATATAGGCGTGTCCCTTCGGCTCATTGTATTCGATTCCGAATCCCCAACCGTTGAATAGCACGGCCATGAAAGGAAATTCTGACAGTTTATCGTAGATTATCTTGTCTGCATCAAAACCCCTCTTGTATTTGCTTTTCCGTTCCGCCGGTTCTTCGGTTTTTTTCCAGAGATCATAGTGGATAGGGTATGCCTTACCCCAGTTGGCCGGGTCTATGTCTCCGTCAGCGATTTTTACAGGCCTGACAGGTTCAGTTTTTTGCGGCGGACAACCATATAGTGAAAGGAGTGATGCAGTGATAATTACAAATAATACCAATAATAAATATTTTCTATTTTTCATGAAACCCTCCTTTAAATTGTTTCCCTAATCCCTACGTGCAGATGAGAGATTCTCTTATGACAGCTCCAGCATTTTCTTGTCTGGTCTATAAGCATAACTGTAGTTTCATGGCATCTTATACAATTATTCTGTAGGACAGTTTCGCCATGAGATGATATTTTGATCCGTTCCGAAATCCTTCCGGAATGATAGACAAGGAGATCCTTTATGCCATCAATGGATTTCCAGAGATAGTGAACTGCTTTATTTTCATTAGGCAGGTGGCAGTCAACGCAATCTTTTCTCCTGTGTGCTCCTGAATGCATCCATGCCTCATATTGAGACTCCATGGTATGACAGCGGATGCAAAACTCGGATTTAGGTTTATCAGGAGAGTTTGAAGAGCCTGAGATAGCAAAAGGGATAAAAAAAAAGACGGCAAACAATGGAGTGAGAATGCAGAGAAGAGTTTTTATATGACTGCGAATATTCATTTGGTAAAATTATATCATTTATTTCTAAAATTGCAATAAATGTATTTATAAGGGTTTATGAAAATCTGATGCATTCATTCATACAAAAAAGTTACCGGTATTTTCTGTTGTAGCCGAAACGTTCTTCAAAGACAGGAGCGATAAGATTGTCAACCGGCGCATAGTCATCTTCAAGAATCACTGAATGGTTTCTATTAATAAATTCTTTTGTCAGGCTCTGAGGGACAACTGCAGAAGTAAATTTCCCTTCAAGCTTGCTTTTAATAAACGACTCAAAGTCTTTAATGGTCAGATCATCCCTTCCGGTTAATACAATAAATGTGCTTGTGCCTATCTTTTCAAACTGCGGGCTTATTGAAATGAGGTGAACATTTTTATTACCGAAAACTTCCTGAAGCGTTTTCATATAAGAGGGGAGAAAGGCCCCTTTTTGAAAGTTATCGATTATGTTTGTCAGCACAATACCGTTCGGCTTCAGAAGATTCCTTATCTGAACGGCAAATTCTTTTGTAGTGAGATGATAGGGGATTGAAAGGTCGTTGTAAGCATCTATGAAAACAATGTCATATTTCTCTTTAGTATTCATCACAAACCATCGTCCATCTTCATTAAATGTCCGGATACGTGTGCTGTGAGGCAATCCCATGTGAGCATAAACAATCCTTGTTACCTCAGGATCAATCTCGACAACATCAAGATAAGAGTTCGGATAGAAGGCTTCCATATATTTTGGAAAGGTGTACCCTCCGCCGCCAATCGTAAGGCTTCTGAATGTGTCATCCCTTTTAAACCTCCATTTGAGAACATCGGCATAAATTATTTCATATTGATATTCAATATGCAGTGGTTCCTTAAGGTTTACATAGGAATGCACCAGATTGTCGAGTATAAGGGCCTTTAATGGTGTTTTGCCGTCTTTGCTCACAGCATCCTTGATTTTTATAGTGTAGTAATCGCTCTCTTTATAGTATCGGGTATCTGAGGTAAGGGGTGGTTTAAATGCCAGGCTGTATGTGCCTATGACGAGAAATGACGGGATAAGGAGGAATGCGATTGACTTCTTTGTCTTAAACAATGAACCCCATACCAGAGATGTGAGAATTAATATCACCCCTATCGCCAAAAGAATATGCCTTGTGCCCATCCATGAAATGAGGAAAAAGCCAGCGGAAAAGGTTCCTAAAATTGATCCGAGCGTTGAAACAGCGTAGATTTTTCCTACTACATCGCCTATCTTTTCCAGATTACGAATAGTGAGCTTGACAACTACAGGAGAAATCATTCCGAGGATGCAGCTCGGGATAAAAAAAGTGATTGTCGTGACGATAAGTATCCGCAGCATGAGTGAAGTCGGAAAATGATAGGCGGCAATAATATTTGTTAACGGAGAGATCAGCAGAGTTGCTATCCCTGATACAAGCAATAGCCATCCGAGTGTTTTACGTCCGGGGAACCTGTCGGCAAGTTTTCCTCCCAGATACGCTCCTATACTTATCCCGGCCAGGACTACACCGATAATGCTTGTCCATGTAAAGAGCGATACGCCTACGAAAGGAGCAAGGATACGTCCCGCAACAATCTCAATAACCAGGATACAAAAACTTGCGACAAATGTAATTATATAGGCTGTAATAATATTCATAGTTCTTCTCCTCAATTAAATCTGCACAGAATTTAAATCCGCCAAAATACAGTATCCGCTATAATTATTAATCAGGTTATTAATTATATGAGATCAGGCTATTTGTATACCATAGCTTTCAGATGAAACCAAGGTTGTTCATATATGAACAAGAGATGATATTATCTTAAGTGTGATAAAATAATAATAAATATCTGAAGGGGAGAAATATGAAAAGATATGCTTACCATAGTATTTTCAGCAGGATGTTTTATTCAGCCTGTTTAGTCTTAATGGTATTTGCTGCTTCAACAGCTTTTGCTACAGAGGGTTTTGAAAAGATAAAGGCAGATCTCGACAGCAGAGAGTGGGAGGTTCGTCTCGCAGCTGTCGAAAAGCTGAATAATCTCAAGGATGAACAAACAATCGATCTGCTAACGCAGATTGCAGGGAATCGCGCTGAATACTGGCCGGTTAAAATACAGGCGATAAAATTGTTGGGAGAGTCGGCAAATCCGAAGGCTGTGAATATTCTTCTGACAATTTTCAATGAACCGTTCTACAACTGGGAATGCCCGGCGATAAAATCCTATACAGCCCTTGCCCTTGGTAATTTCAAGGGGAATGCAAAGGTGGTTGATTCTCTTATTGCCGGCATAAACGACCGGGAACTGTTTACCAGGGAGGCATCAATACAGTCTCTTGGAAGGATAGGGAATCCGGCGGCAGTATTGCCCCTTGTTGCTGCTTTAAACACTGAAAGCACTGCAGTAAAATTAAGCTCTATTAAGGCCCTTGAGATGATCGGGGACACGCAGGCTATACCTCACATACAGCGTATTGCAGAAAATGATAACGATCCTGTAATTAAAGATCAGGCTAAGGCTGCCCTGAACAATTTTCATAAAAAATAAAGAAATCCCATGAACCCGTATTCAGTAGGCGGATGGGAACTTATAAAGCTGGATAAACGATAAGTTTACATGTCCATAGAAGATAGAATCAGGTCAATATTTCCTGCTGAAGCTGATATCCCTCAAGAATTCAGACTGACAGATCCGGTTATCCAGAAGGAATATCTTGTCAATGGAGAACTGCGTATATGGGAAGGTCGGATGCAGGAAGTTCTCACGCCTTTATATATCAAAACGCTGTCTGGGATCAGACAGAAAGTCGCAGGCAGTTACCCCTGGCTTACCAAAAAAGAGTCACTTGAAGCCCTTCAGGCTGCTGTTCAGGCATACAATAACGGTAGAGGCCTCTGGCCGTCAATGACGAGCCCATGAGAGGATACATGTATCGAGGATTTTTTCGTTCAGGTGAAGTCCAAGAAAAATGAAATTGTGAAACTATTAATGTGGGAAACCGGCAAAACATATGATGGTTCATTAAAGGAGTTTGACAGGACAGTTGATTACGTCAATAAAATCATTTCTGCAATGAGGGATTTGTCAGATATCTCTTCGGGATTTATTGCGGAACAGGGAGTAATGGGACAAATACGACATCTGCCGTTGGGGGTTGTTTTGTGTGTGGGGCCTTTTAATTATCCGTTTTTTGAAACTTTTACAACACTGATCCCTGCTCTCGTAATGGGAAACACTGTAATAATAAAGCCTCCGAAACTCGGGATACTGCTCCATTATCCTATGCTGACTGCTTTTCAAAGGTCTTTCCCGCCAGGGGTAGTGAACACCATATATGGGGAGTCGAGCGATCTCCTGCCTTCTCTTATTTCAACAGGCAAGATTGATTGTCTTGCCTTTATCGGTTCAGGAAAAGTGGCTGATATACTGAAAAGCAGGCATCCAAAACCTCACAGACTCAGGTCTGTCCTTGGTCTGGAGGCAAAAAACCCGGCCATTGTACTGCCGGATTCTGATATTGACCTGACTGTCCATGAGTGCTTTGAGGGGAAGCCTTGCTTTCAACGGCCAGCGCTGCACCGCCATCAAGATCATTTTTGTCCATAGAGAGATTGCGGATATATTTCTCAATAAATCAGCGGAATTAATCGGCAGGCTGGGATTCGGCATGCCATGGGAAAGGGATGTTTTTATTACCCCTCTTCCTGAACCTGACAAGACGAAATATCTCACAGAGCTTTTGGAAGATGCCCTTGAGCGCGGTGCAAGAGTTATGAATGTGTCCGGTGGTACGGTAAATAAAACATTCTTCTATCCTGCACTGATATATCCGATTAGTGCGGAAATGAGGCTCTACAAAGAAGAACAATTCGGTCCTTTAATCCCGGTTGTCCCATTTGACGATATCGAGGTTCCGGTTGATTACATTATTCAGTCGAGATATGGACAGCAGGTGAGTATTTTCGGCAATAATCCGGAAGCGATCACTGATCTTGCGAATATCCTTATAAACCAGGTATGCAGGGTTAATATCAACAGCAAGTGTCAGAGGGGCCCCGACCTGTTCCCTTTTGGCGGAAGAAAAGATTCAGGTGAAGGCTCTCTTTCTGTTGCAGATTCGTTAAAAATGTTTTCCATGCAGGCAATTGTGACTGCAAAGAGAACAGATAAGAATCAGGAAATAATTACGAAGATCGAAAAAAACTGGAAAACGGGCGCTATGTCAGCGGAAGTTGCCTCATAATTCACCTATCGCGAATTGCAGGCGTATTTTAGCTATTACAGCATCATAGACCGCATTATAATAATTGCTGTAGCTCCTGCTCCGGAGTGTTTCTGCATCAAGGACTTCTGTATTGGTGCCAACCCCTTCACGGTAACGGTCTCTTGCAACCCTCAGATTCTCTTCAGACTGTGCAAGGGCATCGCGGGTTACAGGGATACGTTTCTGGGTCTCTTCGATATCAAGGCATGCCTGACGCACCTGCAATGAAATAACTGAAGCGGTATCTGATCGTATACTGTTCAGGGCTTCTGCTTTCTGTAATACAGCGTTGGCATTATTCCTGGCAATCCCGCCATCAAAGATATCCCATTTAAGTCCTATAGTTGCAGACCATACATCTTCAAACATCTGATATTTGTTCTGCGTATAGCTGTAACCCCCGGAAACAGCAATCTGAGGCCATATTGCTGAACGTAAACCCGCAGCCTGGTGCTGTAATGCACTGGACTGTTCCGAAAGCGAAATAAGCTCAGGACGTTTTGACAGGGCCCTCGAGGTTAAATCATTCAAATCCAATATTGCAGGCTCAGCTGATAAATCATCGATGACAACGCTGTTGTCAAGGGGTCGTCCCAATAGTCTGTTATAGGCCGCATATGAAAGGTTCAGATTGTTCATTGCCTGAATTGACCGCTGCCGGGCATCTGCAAGAGCCACCTGTGAGGCGAGCAGATCGTTTTTGGTTATCATGCCCTGTTCATAGAAATGTGTAACATCCCTGGTATGCGCTGAAAGACTCGCAACGTTGTTATCAGTCACTTCGACCAGATGTTTTGAACGCAATACAGACACATATGCTTCGGCAACTCTCATTTTGATATCGAAGATTGTTTTTATTTCATCCTGTTTTGCGGAATTGAGTCCGGAACCAGCAGAAAAAATGCCCTCTGATATTCGGCCTCCTGTAAAAACAGGCATGTTGATCATGGCTTTATAGGAAAGATATTTATCCTCACCGGTCGGTAAATCCTTAATTGCAGCGCCGCTTATAATAGCAGCTGGCGCATTATTCAGAACCGTATACCCGCTTTCAAGAGTGAGTGAAGGTACGCGCGCGGATTTCGCTGCTTCAAGAGAGAGTTGAGAAGAAATAGTGTTTCTCTGGCTTGCCTGTATTTGATGGTTGCTCTGGAGGGCAGCTTTCCATGCGTCTTCCATTGTTTCAGCAAAGACCGGCTGAGATGCGGGCGAAAAAGACAGAAATGTGAATAAAACAGTTATTAAAAGTAGCTTTGTATTTATTTTCATTTTAAGTAATACAGTCTAATGAAGAAAAATGTCATTGTCAATTGAAATAATTTCACTGTTTATCGGAATTTACCGAGTTTCCCGGCTAATCTCATCGTTTCCTGCAACAATGTCTCAACCTCATCCAGTCCCTTATCCCAGAAGCTCTTGTCAGTGATATCGATTCCGAGTCTACTGAAGATATTCTCCGGAGAGCTCGAGAGGCCTGCCGATAAAAATTCATTAACCTTTTCTATGAAATGGGGATTCTCTTTAACGGATTTCTGCAGGGATTTTGAAATCAGAAGGCCGCTGGCATAAGAATATACATAGAAAAAACTGCGGGTGTGTCCCCAATATATCCACCAGTTTTCAGAGCCGGATGACTGTTCAACAGCATCACCCATATAGACTGCCATGTGTTTCTGGAAAAGCTTTCCTATATCATCTTTTGAAAGATACCCCTTCTGCCTGAAATCCTGATGGAGTTGCTGCTCGAATCTGTAGCATGCAACCTGTCTGAATATTGTCGAGACTTCGTCATTCAGTCTCATCATCATGATTGAAAGACGCAGATAGTCATCTGCCTTTTTAAGTATCTCCTGAAGAACAAAATCCTCCATAAAAGTGCTGGCGACTTCAGCAGTTGATATCGGCGTTCCGAAATTCAGGGCATTCTGTTTTTCCTTTATCAATTCATTGTTTATTCCATGGCCTAATTCGTGGGCAAGTGTCAGCACATCATTAAGCCTGTCTGTATGGTTTAAAAGAATAAAGGTAGGCTGGGAAATGAGGTGATGGGCACAGAACGCACCGCTGGACTTTCCCTTTCTGGGGTAGACATCAAACTGACCATTTGACAGAAACCTGTCTAAAATCTCGGCAAATGTACTGTCGATATTCTGAAATACATTGCGGATGAGTTTGACTGATTCCTTGTAGGGATATTTNGTNCTGATATNCCCATATTCGACATTCCTNTCATGATATTTAAGTTTCCTGACTTTNAAAAGCCTTGCCTTCAACGCATAGTATCCTGAAGATATGTCAAACCTGTCAGANACGGTTTTTATGAGGGCATCAACAATTTTGCTGTCTATATCGTCACTGACATGCCTGANAAGGTCCGGCCTGTATACTTTTCGGAGTTCATCGTCAACCTTTTTGTTTGCAAGGACTGAATTCATCTCAGCCTCAGCAACATCTGCATGTTTGTTCAGAATNTCATTGAATGCCTCTGCTGCAGCATCCCTGACAATTTTCTTTTTGCTGTTCATCTGACTCAGTATGTCTGAGAATGTCCTGCTCTCTCTTCTGCCGTCATCGAGAATGATTGTCCTCTCTTCCTTTGCAAGGAAACCCGATGTCATTTTAACCCAGTTAGAATGGGAGGTCGGGGCTTTGAGATTCAATATTTTTTCCTCGGGTTCAGTCAGTAAATATTTTGACTCGGCAAATATGCGTTCAAGGAAATGTTTATAATCTTTTAAGCCGCGATACTCAAGAAAAAGATTTTGTTTTTCCTCAGGTATCTTTGCTATCCTGAGATAAAAAAACTGAATATCGTTTTCAATCTTCTTACTGAAGGCCTCGATTTTATTGAAATGCGCCTTTAGTTTAGGGTTGTTCTGGTCCTGTGCATACCTGAGCCAGAAATAATATCCTTCATCGCCTTCACTCCCATAATCTTTTTTCCATGATTCATATTCAGCAAGAGCCTGTCGGAGTACAAACGGCTTTTCAAGGTAATCTTTGCGGTCCTTCCATTTATCGATGAACTCATAGCTCTTTTTTTCGAGAACCTTTCTTTTTTTCTCAATTGAGGGGTCATCATCGCTATTGAAGAGAAGGGCAAGATTCCATCTGATCTGTTTCATACCAATTCCTTTCCGGTTATATTGCTTTTCAGAATGATTACAGCAGGAGAATCAACAGCTTTACTGCCAGCAAACTTATTGAATTAACCTGAATATAATAACATCGAAACATGCAAAATTCACAGGGCAGATTAACCTTTGGATTTGTGGAATACAATATGTTTCGGCGAAATAAATACCCCCCGTCTTTTTGGACGGGGGGTAAATACTGGAGCGTTTTAACTGAGAGTATTTCTAATCAGATAAAATGAGGATTTCTACTCTCCTGTTTTTAG
>WSSedA1B3DRAFT_1000257_pt1 | contig 15504 bp, 15 predicted proteins | sample WetSurSiteA1Bulk_FD_9468 | JGI IMG/M metagenome (IMG submission 9468)
ACGTATCTTCTCACCCTTCAGCCGCTGGAACAGGTGCGCAAACCGTTTCCCGGGCAGTTCTATATGATAGAGACCGGAAGTTCATATGACCCTCTGCTAAAAAGACCGTTCAGTTACCTCCGCAGAACTCCTGACGGGATACAGTTCCTGTATACGGTTCGAGGCAAAGGCACTCATTTGATGTCAGGGTTTCAGGCAGAAAGAACAGTCCGGATAATCGGACCTCTCGGGAATGGATATCCAAAGCCAGGGAGAACCAGCACACCGTTCCTGATTGCCGGGGGCACCGGCGTTGCTTCAATTTATTCACTGGCAGAAGAAGTAGCCGGGAAAGCATATGTTCTTTATGGTGCACGATGCCGGGAAGACCTGATCATGCTCTCCGAAATAAAAAAACTGAAGAAGGACATTGTCTGTGTTGACTGCACCGATGATGGTTCATGCGGGCTGAAAGGCACGGTTGTTGAGGCCCTGGACAAATTGCTCGCCGATGATTTATCGAAAATCCCCACTCTCATGCTCTACGCATGCGGTCCGGGACCCATGCTGAGAAGTTTATCACAAGTGGCTCTGAAGAAGGGATTGAAAGGATTTGTTTCTTTAGAGGAAAACATGGCATGCGGGTTCGGGGCATGTCTCGGTTGTACCGTCAAAACAGTAAAAGGGAACAAGAGGGTATGCAAAGAAGGACCGGTCTTTCCGATTGAGGAGATCGTATGGATTTAAAGGTCACCCTGGGAAAACTTGAACTGAAAAACCCTGTAATGACTGCTTCAGGCACATTCGGCTATGGGGAAGAATATTCCGAATTCGTCGACCTGAATACACTCGGCGCCATAGTAGTGAAGGGTATATCATTGCAACCGATGGAGGGGAATCCTCCTCCAAGGATCTGTGAGACCTCCTGTGGCATGTTGAACGCAATCGGTCTCCAGAACATCGGAGTAAAGAAATTCCTGAAAGAAAAGTTGCCCTATTTGAGGCAATTTGACACAAAAGTCGTTGTGAATGTTTTCGGCAATACAGTGCAGGACTATGTCAGGCTATCGAAGACCCTTGATGATGCAGGGGTGGACGCCATCGAATTGAACGTCTCCTGCCCGAATGTGAAAAAGGGAGGGATTGCATTCGGGACCGATAAAAAAGTGCTTGGAAAACTTGTTGCCAAAGTAAAAAAGTCAGTGACCAATGCAGTGGTAATCACAAAATTGTCTCCCAACGTATCGAGCATCCCGGAATTTTCCCGAGCTGCAGAAGAGGCAGGGAGTGACGTGATTTCCCTGATCAATACCATACCGGGCATGGCTATCGACACCGAAACACAGAAACCAAAACTGGCGAATATCACCGGAGGACTGTCAGGCCCTGCCATTAAACCGATTGCCGTGAGAATGGTATGGGAAGCTGCCAGATCGGTTGCTATTCCTGTCATCGGGATAGGCGGTATTGTAAGCACGGAAGATGCAATAGAGTTTATGCTTGCAGGCGCTACAGCGGTACAGGTAGGCACAGGAAATTTTATCAACCCGAAGGCAACAGCTGAAATTCTCCAGGGGATCATGATATATTTAGGGGGAAAGGGTATCCATACCGTGAAAAGTATTGTGGGGAAAGTGTGTGGAAAATAATCCGATCATAACGTTCACCACCGATTTTGGATACAGGGATCCCTTCGCCGGGATCATGAAAGGGATAATCCTCAAGATCAATCCTGCAGTTACTCTCATCGACATTACCCATAACATCGCTTATCAGAATATTCCCGAAGCCGCATACTCACTCGAAATGAGTTTCGCAAACTTCCCTCCCAAAACGATCCATGTGGCTGTTGTCGACCCCGAAGTAGGTTCGCCGCGCAGGCCCATTATTGTTGCGACAGACTATCATTATTTTATAGGACCCGACAACGGAGTATTTTCGCGTGTGTACCTTCACACTGAGAGCCTCCAGGTAATTCACGTAACAGGAGAGCATTATTTCCTTCCTGACAGGAGCGCTACTTTTGACGGCAGAGATGTGTTTGCCCCGGTTGCGGCATGGCTTTCAAAAGGGATTAATATACTCAAATTCGGGGATCCAATAACAGATTATATAACCCTGCCTGTCCCTGTAGCCTCCATGCCTGCTGAACATATTCTGGAGGGCGAGATCATTTATATAGACAATTTCGGCAATGCCATAGCAAATATACGGAAAAACCATGTGGAAAAACTTCTTGAGAAGAACCCCGGAGGAAAGCTGAGGGTAATGATCAAAGGCACCGAAGCGCCTTTCGTCACCTATTATTCACAGGTAGACAACGATGGCCTTCATTCTCTTATCAACAGCTTCGGGTATCTTGAGTTCTTTACGAACAGGGGGAACGCCGCTACTGACTTTGCCATACAAATCGGTGAAAAGGCCGGCGTAATCATAACAAACTCCTCATCATAATTTCAGAAAAGCTAGCTTTTTTTCGAACATGGCTGATAGAAAGGAGGCTGACATGCCGGGAAAACTGAGGATTGCGTTTCTCTTTCTCCTGCTGTTTCTCATGGCAAGCTGCGACACTATGCAGAAAAAAGCTTTGATGCAGGACCGGTATCCTTCATACCCTGAGAATATCAGGCAGGCTATCGAGGGAGAATATGTAGTGGAAGGCATGGACCATGATCAGGTCTATTTGGCGCTCGGTTCGACAATCTGTAAAACAACAGGTTACTATCAGGACAAGCATGTCGAGATATGGTCGTATGATAAACGTCAACAATCAGCAGCAGAGACCTATGCCGGCACCTATGACTGTTTAAAGGCGAATTTCAAAGTCTATTTCGACAACGGAAGGGTAATCGGCTGGGAATATCGGTAAGGACAACAGCATGCTGACCACAAAAGAGGCGATCGAGCAGCGGCGGAGCATCAGAAAATTCAAGCCTGACCCGGTGCCGGATGAATATATTACCGCTCTTCTGGACGCTGCACGTCTGGCGCCTTCAGGATGCAACGCTCAGCCATGGCGTTTTAAGATTGTTCAAGAAAAAGAAATAAAAGTGAAACTTGCTGAGGCAGCTCACCGGCAATCGTTTATTGCGAAGGCACCTGTGGTCATTGTCTGCTGTGCGGATATCAAGGGATATCTTGAGGGTGCCATCTCTTCTATTCAGGACCTTGGAAAAGTCGGATCGGTCGAAAACAGCATAGTAAGTTTAATCCTTGAACGAACAGAATACATGAAAAAAATGAAGACTGAAGAGATAGCGCCGCGGATCGCCTTTAACATTGCCATTGCCGTGGAGCACATGGTGTTGCGTGCATTGGATTTCGGGCTTGGCACCTGCTGGGTGCGGCTTATCAATGAACAGATGATCCGGGAGATGTTCGGCTGGGATGAAAATATTCATATTGTTGCGCTCCTGCCGGTAGGGTTCCCGGACGAATCCCCTCAACCCAGGAAAAGAATGAGGCTTCAGGACATCATCATTGATTGAACCATTCATCAATTCGTTACGGATAATGAAACCCCGATTGTTCCGGGTGAACACCATACTGAGAATCGTGGCTTTCATGCTGCTGTTTTCTTTCTCTGCCGCCTTTCTCTTTGCTGCCTGTGAAAGTAAGGAAAGATACCGGAGGCAGTTAGAGCAGAAAGGTATCCCGTTTTCAATTGAGTCTTTTTTAGAAAGGACAGCAATTGAAAACAGTGAAATCATTGCACTATTTCTCAAAGCAGGCATTGACGTAAACGCACAGGGCAAGTACGGAGAAACCGCATTGATGATCGCGGCAGTTTACAATAAAAACGAAAATGTGAACCAGCTCATTGCACAGGGTGCTCAGGTGAATGCAAAAAACAATGAAGGATACACAGCATTGATGTTTATTGCATCTCAGGGCAATCCGGAGATGGCTGAACTGCTTATCAAGAAAGGAGCGGATATCAATGCACAGAATAATTACGGAGAAACTCCGCTGATGCTTGCTGCCCTGAACGACCACATTGATATGGTCAGGTTGCTTTTAGAAAAGGGAGCGGATGCTGAGAGAAAAAACACGACCGGCCATACCGCGCTGCGCTATGCCTTTCTCAATAAACAGATCGAAGAAATACTCAGGCAAGCAGTAATGAAAAAATGACCGGCTCAGCCTCCGGTTTTCGCCAGGATATCGATGCAGCCTCCTGTAGTGTCCCGCCCTGCCTTTTTTGAAATACCGCACCTTCTGTTCCATGCAATACTGTTACCACAATTTGGTGTATAATACGGGTTGTGTTTGTTGTTGCCCTGACAGGAAATTACGGTATGGGGAAGAGTTCTGTGCTCTCCCTGTTCGAAAAACTCGGGGCTGTTGTGCTTGATTCCGACCGGATGGTACAGGTTCTCCTAAACGATTCCAAGGTCATACATACAATCAAAGCACTTTTTGGGAAAACCGTTTTAGCTGAAAACGGCAGTTTGAGCAGAGAGAGACTCGCGGAAATTATATTCCGGGATGATGCATTGAGACGCTCGCTTGAGGATATCCTTCACCCGCTCCTGTTTGATCGTATCGATACTCTTCTTGCAGCGGACAAAAGGAAAGGCATGATTGCAATAGTCGAAGTCCCCCTTCTCTTTGAGCGGGGGTATGAAAACCGTTTTGACAGGACTATTACTGTTTTTACAGATGAAGAGACCGCTCTGCAGCGGCTTGAAGTAAAGGGGGTTGACCGCGGGAAGGCAACCTTGCGATTGAACACACAACTTCCCGTAGATGAGAAAAAGAAAAGGTCTGACTATATGATCGATAACAGGGGCACTCCTGAAGAAACAGAGGCTCAGGTTGAGACGTTATATAAAAAACTGCTCGGAGAGGCAAACGATGGAAATAATAAGGGGACTTGATGCTTTTCATACACCATTTCCGAACACTGTCCTGACCATCGGAAATTTTGATGGTGTTCATCTCGGACATCAGAAGATTCTTTCCATGGTCATACATGAGGCTCACGCATTGAAGGGAACACCAATGGTAATGACGTTCGACCCCCATCCCATGAAAGTGCTGGCGCCGGAACGTGATGTCCGCTTGCTCATAACATTCGAGGAAAAAGCCCGGTTGATGAAGAGAGCAGGCATCAGGGCGCTGCTCAGTATCCCTTTTACAAGAGACTTCGCGAATATGCTGCCCGATGACTTCATTACAAATGTGCTGGTAAACACTCTCCGGGTAAAAGAGATCATTGTCGGTTCTCAGTATGCATTCGGGAGGAACAAGAAAGGCACCATCGATCTACTGAGGAGACGCGGGAAGAAGTTCGGATTTAGTGTCCATGCAGTCCGTCAGGCAAAGGTGCATGGTCATATTGTAAGCAGCAGCAGCATCAGGTCATTGCTTATGAAGGGAGCTGTGAAGGAGGTATCGCTTTTCCTCGGAAGGGCCTATTCCATAGAGGGAACGGTAATCAGGGGGAAAGGCAGAGGGCAGAAAATCTTGCGTATTCCTACCGCAAACATATCAACGCCGGTTGAGATCTCACCAAAAGAAGGAGTATATGCAGTCAGAATCGGGTGGAAAGGAACTATTTTTGAAGGGGTAGCCAATATCGGGAAAAATCCCACCTTCGGGAATGCCGATGTCAGTTATGAAGTGCATATATTCGACTTCTCCGGAGATCTCCTGGGCGAGACCCTCAGAATCTACTTCATGGACAGGATACGGAATGAACAGACGTTTCCCAATGCGGGAAGCCTTGAAAAACAAATCCGGGATGATATGCAGCGGGCCGGAGAGATTCTCAACAGCATGCATCTGAACCTGTAGAAGCAGCATGAACCTGATAAAAGGGCATATTGATAAAAAGAGAGAAAATAGACTATTATAATAGTTAGCTTAATTTCAGGAGGAAAACGGTGAAAGAAGGTATTCATCCCGCATACAAAGAGGTCGTAGTCAGCTGCGCCTGCGGTGAAACATTCAAAACACAGTCAACAAGACAGAACATCAAGGTGGACATTTGTTCAAAATGCCATCCCTTTTTTACCGGCAAACAGAAGATCGTTGATGCCGAGGGAAGGGTGGAGAAATTTAAGAAGAAATACGCCAAATCCGCTTCGAAAACCTCAGAAAAGTAGATACAACAAAACAAAGTCGTTAGTCACCTAAGGTATGATTAACGGCTTTTTTTTGGGGACAGCGAACAAGGCTGCATATGAGAAAGAAGCGGAGGACATACCCCCGAACGTCTTTCCTTCTCGGGGACAGGGGTTTTGGTGAACAGGAGACATGAAAAATATCGGCGGTCAGGCAGTTATAGAAGGTGTCATGATGAAGGGGAAAAAGGGCTGGACTGTTGCAGTGAGAGGCCCGAAAGGGGAAATCCATATCAAGAGGGAGGGACTCTCAGAACTCCCCAAATTTTTGCGTCTTCCTGTACTCCGTGGTTTCATTGCACTGTTCCATGCGCTTTTCATCGGTGTCAAAGCAATCGAATTTTCGGCAAACAAGGCATATGAAGAGGAGAGCGGTGAAAATTTCAGTTCCCTTACCCTCGGATTAACCATAGGATTCTCGTTTCTTCTTGGTATAGGGTTGTTCATCCTGCTTCCCCTGTATATGACCAAGCTTTTGGGCATTATCATTGCCGCTATTGACAGGAGTTCCTTTTACTTCAATTTCGCAGACGGCATTATCAGGGTGTTCGTCTTCATCCTTTATATTATCGCCGTCGGTATGTGGAAAGACATGAGAAGGATCTTCGAATATCACGGCGCAGAGCATAAGGTCATTCATGCCTATGAAAGCGGGAAAGGCATGACCATCGAAAATATTAAGGGAAACAGCCCTCTCCATCCCCGGTGCGGGACGAGCTTCCTCCTTATCGTGATGGTAGTGAGCATCTTTACCTTCTCTTTCATACCCAATGAGTGGTCGTTCCTTTACAAATTTCTTGCACGGCTCGTTTTCATTCCGCTGATTGCCGGCCTTTCCTATGAATTCCTGAAACTCTCTGCGCGCATGAAGCATAATCCGATCATGCACTTGCTGATATTCCCCGGGCTTCTCCTGCAAAGGCTTACAACAAGAGAACCCGACGAAGCCCAGATCGAAGTTGCCTTGAGGGCTCTTGAGGAAGTGCTGATTATCGAGGAACCTAATGCGTGATAAGCTGAAAGTAATAGAAGACAAATATGAGGAACTGACAAAACTCCTTATGGACCCCGTGGTTCTCTCAAAACCCTCAGATCTCCAGAAATATTCGAAGGAACAGTCGGAACTTGGGCCGCTGGTAGAGAAGATCAGACAATACACAAAAGTCCTCTCCGATATCGAGGAGACCGAAGAGTTGCTGAAGGGAGAAGATGCCGACCTCCGTGAACTTGCAAATACTGAACTGAATGAACTAAGAGAACAAAAGCCTTCAATCGAAGAAGAACTCAAGATCATGCTCCTCCCGAAGGACCCGCGGGATGCCCGGAATGCCATTCTCGAAATCCGTGCAGGCACCGGCGGTGAAGAGGCAGCCCTGTTCGCCGCCAATCTCCTGAGGATGTATCTGAAGTATGCCGAACAGAAAAGGTGGAAGGTCGAAACAATAGACACGAACCCTACAGGACTCGGCGGTATCAAGGAAGTTATCGTTTCGATACAGGGGAAAAACGCATACAGCAGACTCAAATATGAGAGCGGCGTTCACAGGGTTCAGCGGGTCCCGGTCACCGAGGCATCGGGAAGGATTCATACTTCTGCCTCTACGGTTGCGGTTCTTCCTGAGGCTGAAGAGGTCGACATAAGGGTTGACGAAAAAGACCTGAGAATAGATACATTCTGCTCCTCGGGACCAGGTGGTCAGGGAGTAAACACCACCTATTCAGCCGTCAGGATAGTGCACATCCCAACAGGTCTCGTTGTACAGTGCCAGGACGAACGGTCACAGATTAAGAATAGGGAAAAAGCCATGAAGGTTCTCCGTTCAAGACTCTATGAAATCGAACTGGAAAAGCAGGAAAAAGAGAGGGCTTCCGCACGGAAATCACAGGTCGGCACCGGGGACAGGAGTGAAAAGATACGAACCTATAATTTCCCCCAGAACCGTGTCACCGATCACAGGATCGGCTTTACTTTGCATAAACTGGACCGGGTGCTTGAAGGAGAGATCGATGAAATAATCGAACATCTCATTGCCCACTACCAGGCAGAGAGCCTGAAAGAACTGTAAGTTGTCTCCGAAGAAAATGTAATTGGTTTTTTCGCTTGTACGAAAGAAGCTTTTATTTTATGATAGAAAAGATTTTAGGAAAAACCAAACTGGTTGCTCTTAAGACCGGAGTTTTAATTTCTCAAAAATTGTTTAATCTATGAAAGAAAGGCGGTAACTATGTTCATAAGAAAGATTCTGTTAACTGCAATTGTTGTATCATTGGTTCTCCTGTCGGTTCCGGGAATTTCGTTTTCTGCCAAGGCACAGGTTCTTACTAAAGACGAGGCTCTCACCTTACTAAAGGAACTTGCACCTGATATTAACATTATCGAGATCAGAGAAAGCGTTGTCGATGGTTTATGGGAAGTTGGTGTCGAGTCAGGCGGAAAAAAAGCTATTGTTTATATTGATTCTTCAAGAAAATACATGGTTCAGGGATCCATTTTCGATTTAAAAGCAAAGTCAAATCTCACACAGGAAAGATTCACTGAATTCAATAAGGTCGATATTTCGCTTATCCCTCTTGACGATGCCATCGTTATGGGTGACAAAGACGCAGCAAACCGGGTTATCATTTTTACCGACCCTGATTGTCCTTATTGCGAAAAACTTCACCAGGAGGTCAAGAAAGTACTGGAGAAACGAAAAGACATCGTTTTTTTCATAAAGATGTTCCCTCTGAAAACGCATCCGGGCGCCTATGACAAAGCAAAGGCAATTGTTTGCGAAAAATCATCTGCCCTTCTCAATGACGCATTTGAGAAAAAATCATTGCCAAAACCCGGCTGCGAAACAACAGCCATTGACGAGAATGTAAAGCTTGGTGAAAAAATAGGCATTACCGGTACCCCGGCAATAATCCTGCAGAATGGCATTCTCATCCCCGGGTATAAAGACGCTGACTCCCTTATAGCGGTTATTGATAAATATTCCGAGAAAAAGTAACCTATTCGGCTTCTTATATAAGGCATTGTATTTTAGCAATTGATTGAGAGGTATCAATATATTATATTGATACCTCTCAATACTGAATATTATTTTTTCTCCATATTTTTCATTTCCTTATTTTCATACATGGCAAGCTTTATTGTCATAAAACCCCTTGAATTAAGCATTCTCTTTTTCTTTTTTACAAACTGACCAGGCAGAGAACAAGAAAAAAATACTTTACAGGTATGGCTTCGATTAAAATAACCATTGACAATAATTTATCATTTGCTTAATATTTCTGTAAGGGTGATAAAGATGTCAAAGAAAGTTCTGATCGTTGAGGATAACGATAGTAGTTTGAAACTTTTCAGTACAGTCTTGAAATGCGGAGGCTATCAACCTATTGAAGCACGCACCGGCATTGAAGCTGTAACCCTTGCCAAACAGGAAAAACCTAACCTTATCCTTCTCGATATACGTATTTCTCTCGTTAACCGTTTTGAGACTTTGAAATTACTGAGCGATGAACCTACTACAAGAAATATCCCCTCTATAGCGATCACAACACATCCTATTGACGGAAAACGAGAAGAAATAGTAAAACTCGGGTTTGCAGATTGCGTTGCAAAACCGATCAATGTCAGAGATTTCATGGATGTCATAGAAAAACATATTAACAGTTAACCGGACAGATTCATGTAACCTCAAAGAAAATATGCACTATATACTCTGTATCACTCAAAAGTGCAATCTGGCCTGCAGTTACTGCTATCTTCAAAAAAAATCGGCTACGATGTCTCTTTCCACAGCCGGACAAGTCATAGATTTCATATTTGATCACAATCCTTCAGACCCACACAAAGAAATTCTCCTCTCCGGAGGAGAACCTCTGCTTGAATTTGATATCGTGAAAAAAATTGTATCCATAATAGAATCCCATCCTGCATACCNCACAGAAAATGTCACGCTATCTGTCTTGACCAATGGAACGATTTTTTCCCATGAAATAGCGGATTTTATGAAAAAACACTCCGTACAATTTTCGGTAAGCTGTGATGGTCCTTCCTTTGTCCATGATTTATTCAGGCGGTTTCCGGATGGAAGCGGAAGTTCACATATTGTTGAAAGCACCATAAAGCATGCGATGCACGAATTTCCCTCGCTCAGGGTTCATGCGGTATATCATCCCAAAACGGTCAGGCATCTCCCCTCAGTGGTGCATTATCTTTCCTCACTCGGGTTCACTACAATATCCGTACATCCTGATTTCACTGCTCCATGGACGCTGAAAGAAGCTCATGTGTTACCTGAAATATACGGGAAGGTTGCAGAAAACTATATCGACTCCTCTCTGAGGAAAAGACATTATTTCATCAACCTGCTGCATAACAAAATGCATGTCATTCTCAGGGGTGGATACCTGGAGTCTCAGAAGTGCAGTGTCGGTAAGGGCAAACTTGCATTTGACCCTTTGGGGAATATCTATCCCTGTGAGAAAATGATGGGGAATCCACAAGGTGAAGAGAACTGCATCGGGAGCGTCAGTGATGGGTTACAGGCAGAAAATGTGAAGCTGAGGAGGGTCCCGGAATACCTGATTCAAACGGAATGCCTCTTCTGTCCGATAAAAGATTACTGTATGCACTGGTGCACCTGCGCAAACTATTTTTCTTCCGGTTACACCAATAGGACAGGACCGTTTCTCTGTTATCACGAAAAGGCGGCAATCCAAACTGCAAATAAGACTTTACAAACACTTAGAAGCGTGGAGGGAGGCATATTCCCTGTTCACCTGCGGAGTTATCTCCCTTCGTAAGTTCACGAAGACGGCCTGAAGCTGCGCATAAAAACTTTTCTCGCCTCTTCTGCGGCCAGGAGGATCACACTGAAAGGCAGCAGGAATAACCATACGGAAACAGACAAAGGTGCAGTGCCAAACAGTTTGTTTCCGATCGGATGATACACAATAAATAATTGCAGCAGCAGTTCAAACAGAATACCGGTAAAAATAAGTTTATTGGAGAAAAATCCTATGCTGAACACCGATTCAATTGATGACCTGCAGGCAAAAACATTCCCTATTTGTGTAATGATAATGGCGGTGAGACACGCTGTGGTTGCTTGCAGATAGAGCATATCGGTCTGCGGAAGCATTGTTCCCCATATCCATCCGCCTCCGTACAAAACCCAGAAGAATCCGGACATGCACGCAACCGCTTCGATAGGGCCGAGAAAGAGATATGCCTTTGTAAGCAACGAGATGTTCAGCAGACGTTCCTGTAATTTCCTTGGCGGCTGTTTCATTATTCCCGGAGTCGGTTTCTCAGCGCCGAGCGCTAATGAGGGGAGCATGTCAGTCCCAAGGTCAACGGCAAGTATTTGAATTACAGTGAGAGGCAGCGGGATCCTGAAAAGGATATACGCGAGATAGGGAACAGCTTCCGGAATATTTGAAGCAAAAATATAGGCAATAAACTTCTTTATATTTTCATACACTGCCCTTCCCTCTTCGATTGCATTCACAATCGTCGCAAAGTTGTCATCCAGGAGAATCATATCTGATGCCTCTTTTGCGACATCTGTTCCGGAAATGCCCATTGCAATTCCGATATCTGCTTTTTTGAGCGCTGGGGCATCATTTACTCCGTCGCCCGTCACTGCTACAATTTCCCCTTCCTCCTTTAAAATGGAAACAACCCTCATCTTGTGCTTTGGCGACACCCGTGCAAAGAGAACTTCTTTCGCAGAAAGCCTCTCCTGCAGGGTCTGATCACTCAGAGCATCCATTTCTTTTCCCTGCAAGACAACAGGGGTTCCCCTAATCAGTCCTGTTTCTCTTGCAATAGCAAAGGCAGTTCTCTCTGCATCACCTGTCATCATGATTATTTTTATTCCTGCCTGATTGCACTTTCTGATTGCTTCGGCAACCTCAGGCCTTGGAGGGTCTTCCAACCCGATAAGACCGACAAACACCATACTCTTTTCAATTTCATCATCACTCAATTGTCCAATTATGTCCTGCTCCATGTATCTGTAGCCGAACGCAAGGACTCTCAATCCCTTGTCCATCATGGCATGACTTGCTTTATAAATTTTGTCCCCGATATCCTGAGTAAACGGCATCCTCTCCCCATTCATCAGTATATGGTCGCATGAGAGCAAGAGAGTTTCCGCAGCACCCTTGGAGAAGGCAAATGTTTTTCCTTCAAGCCTGTTCAGGGTTGTCATTTTTTTTCTATCGGAATCAAAGGGTATTTCTCGTAACCGCTCCGCAGTATAATCTCCTGCCTTGTCTCTTGCAAACTGAAAGAGTGCAACTTCTGTGGGATCACCTTTATAAAGCCCGTCAACCAGGCGTGTGTTATTGCAGAGATACGCTGTTTTCAGAAGCTCAACTGAATTGTTTTTTTGTAAATCCCTGCTGTCAATAAGCGTATCGTTCACCCATATCTTTACAGCAGACATTCTATTCTGTGTCAGAGTACCTGTTTTGTCCGTACATATTACTGTTACGGCTCCCAGTGTCTCTACCGACGGCAGGTTTTTTATCAATGCCTTTCTTTTTGCCATTCTCTGACTCCCCATAGCAAGAGAAAGTGTCATTGTTGGGAGCATTCCTTCGGGAATGAGCGCTACGGTTATGCCGATCGCAAAGATGAAATTATCCCAGAAATTCCTCCCGATCAAAATGCCGAGGGAAAAAAAGAATACTCCGACTGACGCAGCTATGACCGCAACGAGTCGTGTTGCCTTTACGATTTCTCTCTGAAGCGGACTGAGTCCCGACTCGACAGCGCTGGTAAGGTGTGCTATGCGACCGAATTCCGTAGACATGGCGGTTGCAAATACTATAGCTTTGCCTGAACCGCTCACCACCGTTGTGCCGGCAAAAGCAATATTGGGGCTTTCGATAGATTCGCCATAAAATGCTTCATGGTCCCTCATGAGGGGCTCTGACTCACCGGTAAGAGGAGCATGGTTTACTTTCAGTTCATGAGTCTCTACCAACCGTGCATCAGCAGGGATTTTATCTCCTTCGGTGAGCAGCATAATATCGCCGGGAACAACATCACGTGCAGAGATTTCTTCTTCTTTTCCGTTTCTCAGTACCCTGACGTAAAATGGAAGTAGTTTTTTGAGGGCTGCAAGGGCCTTTTCTGCCCGGTATTCCTGAATAAAGGTAAAGACAGCGTTGATGAATATGACAGCCACGATCGCAATGCCAAGGGTCAGCATCCCCTCACCGGGGTGGAGAAATTCCGACAGGAAACACATGGCTGCAGCTATCCAGAGGACTATTGCTAAAAAATGTGTTAACTGGGCAATGAATCTCAAAACATGAGACTTTTTCCGCACCTCCTTTATTTCATTGTACCCGTACTCCTTGAGACGGCCCTGAACTTCTTCAAGAGTCAGCCCATTTTGAGAAGTAAGGAGGGCATGAAAAACCTCTTCTTTCTCAAGGTTGTGAATCTTCATGAATACTTCTGTCTTGGTTTAAGGATAATGAGATTGCAGGGAGTCTCCCTGAGAACCTCCTCTACCGGATTCCCCCGTACAATGCTCTTGAGGATGCTTCGTTCGCTTGCACCCATGACGATAAGGTCATTCCTCTTATGTGCCGCTTCTATGGTAATCGCCCGCGAAACAACCCCATACCCCGATTTCTTCTCATGGCTGATTTTAAATTTGCGGAGGCAATTGGTGAACTGTTCAATGTCCTTCGGGGTGTATTCTTCACGCTGTGAAGGCTTCAGCAAGGTCTCTCCATGTAAGAAACTGATTATCGGTTTATACAGATGAAAAAGCGTAACCGAGGCATTGAATGATTCAGCAAGCTTCGCAATAAAATACGCCCGTTCATCAAGAGAAGTCAGATGTCCCCTCAGTGGCACAAGGATGTTCTTTGGATATCCTTTTGACAACCGGACTACCCGAACGAGCGCTACAGAGCAAGGGAGTTTTACCATTAATTCCCTTGAAAGGGTCTGAACGAAAAACCTCTTCACACTGTATTCCTGACGTGTTCCGGCAAACACTATGTCGGTAGAGTCCCTGTGGACAATGTCGGCAATCTTCCGGAGGGGGTTTCCGCTCTCCGTGATGCTTTCGACCTCGATTCCCTGTTTTTGCGCTTCGAGAAAAATCCTTTCGAGAGCATTCTGCGCTTTTGAGTATGCGTCTCTGTCCATTTTCTCTTCTGCTACAAATACAAGGGTAAGTTTTGCCTGGGTTGATTTTGCAAGGGCGATAGCATAACGCGCCGCAATTGTCGAATTCGTGTACTCATTCACTGCTGCAAGAATTTTTTTGTACATATACTGGAATTATATCCGGTATCACGATGAAGGACAAGCAATGCAAAAGTCTCTTTATATACAATCCGATCAATGATATTGACATCACTGGTCAGTATTCCTGTCCAAATTAAACTCATAGAGGGATATGGTTCGTTTTCTGAAGAGAGATCACGGGTAGTCTCGATGAGGCTGAAGACGAAGCGGAGGCCTCGCTTATGAATTGAGTGAAAACATTACAGTCAGATGAAGGTAGGTATAAAAATAAAGATAGTTTAGCTCTCTTCAGAAACCGAGCCATATCCCTTGACCCTTAGCACACCGAAGAGAGAGTAACCCGGAGATCGATTGCTCAACGAAATGTTACAATAACGCATGTTTGATACATCCTGCAAAAATATCCTCGTTCGGGGGGTAAACTGGATTGGCGACAGTGTTATGACCCTTCCTGCACTCAGGGCATTGAGAAAGGCCCTGCCGGAATCAAGGATCTCTCTTCTTGTCAAACCATGGGTATCCGCAGTTTTTGATAAGGATCCGAATATTGACGAACTTCTCTTCTATGATGATATCCATACAGGCATCATCGGCAAGCTGAAACTTTCCCGGATGCTGAATAAAAAAAAATTCTGCGGCGCTCTCCTTTTCCAGAACGCATTTGATGCTGCGCTCATAGCATTCCTGTCAGGGATTAAATACCGTGCCGGCTATGACAGGGACGGGAGAGGATTTCTCCTTACCGAAAAAGTGCCGGTTCCCGGCAATGAGAAAAAAGAACACCAGATATTCTATTACCTTAATCTCCTCAATCAATTGGGAATCAGCGCTCCCTATTCAGAGCCATACATCCACCTCACCGTTGATGAGAGACTGTGTGCACGGGATATCGTGAAAGAGATGAAGCGGCCCCTCCTTGGAATAAATCCCGGCGCGACATATGGTTCCGCCAAGAGATGGTTCCCGGAAAGGTTTGCAGAAATCGCAAACTGGTTTATCAGTGACACGGGGGGAAGCGTAATACTCTTTGGAGGGAATCAGGAAGTTGCTATTGCAGATGAGATCTACAAGCAGGTCATTCCCGAATTCCGGACAACATCTTTTCTTGCAAGTCTGGCTGGAAAA
>WSSedA1B3DRAFT_1000258_pt1 | contig 15499 bp, 13 predicted proteins | sample WetSurSiteA1Bulk_FD_9468 | JGI IMG/M metagenome (IMG submission 9468)
CGGCCCTGATCATCGGGCTGTTCGTGTTGGTCGGTCTGGCCCTTCTGGGTTTCGGCCTTTCCATGTTGTTCAGGAAAGGCGGCTACTTTGTGGGAACGCCAGGCCGGTTAATTCATTATCACAGGGGCAGCATCAGATCAGTAGACTGGGAACAGTTTTCCGGTGACATTGAGGTAAGCGGGAACGACCAGAAGGGCAATATTACCCTGGGAATGAGGACCGGCAGAATGGTGAGCAGCAAAAACGGTCCTGACAGATATGTGCCGGATACCTTTTATATTTCCGGCATCCCCGACGTTTACCAGATTGAACGGTTGTGCCGGATAAGAATCAAAGAAAATGACCCTACACCGGTATCAACGCAGGCATAAAGTAAAATGGACAAGCAATCCGGAAATTTCAAGGGAACTTCCCGCAAGCAGGTTGATCTTTACGACGAGTTGCCCATCTGGTCAGCCCCTTTTGGTTTATTGCTTCTGGAACATATCAGGCTCAGAAGGAATATCACAGCCCTTGATATAGGATTTGGGACCGGATTTCCTTTGACTGAACTGGCTATGCGTTTGGGAAGATCATGCCGGGTATACGGGATCGATCCCTGGGAAGAGGCTGTCCGGCGTGCAGAAAGCAAGATCAGCTTGTACAGGATTGAGAATATCACCATTATTCGCGGCGTGGCTGAGCATATACCTCTTGCAGACAATTCTGTCGATCTGATTGTCAGCAACAACGGAATCAACAATGTAGCCGATCTTCCCGGAGTTATTTCGGAATGCTCAAGGATCATGAGAAAGGAAGGTCAGTTTCTGATCACCATGAATCTAAACAGTTCCATGACTGAGTTTTATGAGATCATGGAAAAGGTGCTGAAAAGCGAAAATATGGTTCAGGAAATCGAAAAGATGCAGCAGCACATTTACGAAAAGAGAAAACCCCTTTCAGAAGTTCGTGATCTCCTGGAGAAAAATGATTTCCTGGTCAGCCAGCTGCACCAGGACCATTTTGAATACAGATTTGCAGATGGTACGACACTTTTCCAGCATTATTTCATCAGGCTGGCCTTTTTGGAAAGTTGGAAAAGCATCGTTCCGCTTGGCAGGCAGAAGGATATCTTCAGTACAATTGAAAAGATCATGAATGAAAGAGCTGTTGAAGCAGGTTTTTTTAAGCTGAGCATACCGTATGTCCTGATAGATAGCCGGAGAAAATAATTGTTGAATGAATTTAATTTCAAGTTAATGTCCTCCTTAAATAATCAAACCATGAAGTACCTTGATAGTCGTTTATTTTTTGGCCTCATTGCCCTGTCGTCGCTGTTTCCCTTTTCCGCGATCACGGGACAGGTACCGGGAAAAACAGAAAGAGCCTTTGTTTTTCCTAACATTGCTGGGTACAAAACGCTGATTTGCGATTTTCACCAGCATACGGTCTTTTCTGATGGTGATGTATGGCCCGATGTGCGAATAAGGGAGGCGATAACCGACGGTCTGGATGCCATATGCATTACCGATCATATTGAATACCAGCCGCATGATGAGGACATACCCTATGCTGACAGGAACCGGGTTTACCAGTTGGCGCTTGAGGCTGCAAAAAATACCGGGTTATTGGTCATCAACGGTGCAGAGATAACGCGTGACATGCCCCCGGGACACGGCAATGCCTTATTTTTGTCTGATGTCAACAAATTATTGGGCCTTGATTCCATGGAAGTCTTCAGGGAAGCCAAAAAGCAGGGAGCTTTTATCATCTGGAATCATCCGCATTGGCATGCCCAGAGCCCTAATGGTACGGCAGTACTTACCAAAATGCACAAACAGATGCTGAAGGAAGGCTTGATACAGGCAGTTGAAATAGTCAATGAACATTCCTATTCCGATGAAGCCCTGAAAATAGCGGTTGACAACAAACTGACCCTTATGGCAGGATCTGACATCCATGATCTGATCGACTGGCAGTTTGGTGTGGCCGGAGGCGGACACCGGCCGGTTACCCTGGTGTTTGCAGTGGACAAAAATGAAGAATCACTTAAGGAGGCCCTGGTAAAAGGCAGGACGGTTGTGTGGTTCGATAATACCCTGATAGGGAAACAGGAATACCTGGTTCCCCTGATCCAACAATCGCTTTATATCCGGAAAACGCGGATCCTGGATAGCTACTCAGGTAAATCAACAGTGGTCGACATTTCCATCGAAAACAAATCCAGCACTGATTTTATATTGGAAAACCAGAGTACCTATTTGTTTTATGACCATGCTGATATTGTCACAGTAAAGGCAGGATCGGTTACAACCCTGCAGGTAAAGCCCCTGAAAGAGCTTGAAACTTTTGAACTGCGTTTCCGGGTGCTGAATGCTCTCACAGCCCCTAAAACGCATCCGTCAATCAAAATGAGCGTTTATACTGCTCAAAACTAGCGATCATACTCCGGCGATCCTTCTTTTATATTCTGCCAGAGCTTCACTCAGCCTTTCTTTGGCAGTTGTGTCTCCCGGGATATTATGAGAAGGATGGATATGCAGTTTAACACCCCTGTCGGCAAGTATCTCAGCCACCGTGGTCACGGTCATCCACACGGCAGTAATGAATCCCATGGTCGAAACCGGACCGACTTTATCCATATGATTCTTTAAAGGGACTGATGCATCCTGGAGCGGAACACATGTGTCCACAACAATATCAGCCAGCTCGAAAATGGTCTTGCCACAACTGTGCCTTGTTTGTTTCCCGACTGCCTCGGCAGCCGAACCGAAAACAATCACTTTCATGCCTCTTTTACGTGACTCGATGGCCACATCGATATTCACGGCGTTGATGCCCGTATGTGAGAAAAGCCATACGCAGTCGGACGGATCAAAATTATATCCCTTCATGATTTCAACGCCGTACCCTTCCACCCGTTCAAGGAAGATAAACTGATGAACACTCATACCCCCAACGATATTGGTAAAAAAGGTAAGGGGCAGCTCGATCATGGGATGAAACCCTACAAATCCGCCAATACGGGGATACATTTCCTCAACAGGAATGGTTGCATGACCACAACCAAACGTATGCACCCACCTCCCCGACTGTATAGCGTCAGCCATAACTTCAGCTGCCTTCCTGATGTTGTCCATCTGGGTATGCTCAATTTTGTCCATAACGCTTCTTGCGTTATCAATCCATTGTTTAGCAAGCATCTTGATACCTCCGATTTTTAATTAAACCTTGATTTTATCTTTGTGCGTTCTGACAACGATCCCATAAATAAGCGCCATCAAAACAACACAAACAATTATGATATAAGGGAAATTACCAATTCCCCGCAATGCTGAAATCAGTCCAACCAGATAGTTCACCAGCGTGTTTCCTGCAAGGGCCAGTACAATAACGATGCTGAAAGCTGTTCCGGTCATTCGCGGATAGAGGTCACCGACAAATCCAAGGATTACCGGAAATACTGCAGCAAATCCTGCTCCCAAACATATCATGGCGAGAATGGCCACCGGAACTGATGTGGCAAAGAGGAGCAAAGCTGCCCCTGAAAGCACAAGGGTGAAGCTTGAGTAAAGCACCAGCCGGGCGGGTAATTTTCCAAGGAGCCTGCTCAGCAATAACCTGACAATAGCAATGGCAGCCACCTGGCACGATAAAGCAAAGAGAGCAATCTTTATGGCTATTCCTCCTGATTTAAGATAAGCAGCGGTCCAATTGCCCACAATCCCTTCCAGGGCGCTTTCGAAAAAAAGGACCATACCCAGGAGGATCAGAGCAGGTTCTTTCAGCATGGAAACTGCCTTGGCAACAGGAAACCCTTGTTTCTGCCTGGGTTCCGGAAAATTAATTACGACGAAATATACAACGGGTAAAAGAATCATGAATCCGATGATCGAAATAATCGCTTCATAATTGAAACGCCGCGTTAATGTACCGATCACCAGGGGCATTCCAAGTGCCCCGATTCCGTAAAAAACCCCAAGCAGGCTCAGCCTGGCTCCCTTCCCGTCGGTCGTGATGTCAGCTGCCAGGGCATTCACCCCTCCGTTAATGGCACCACCACCAGCGCCGATCAGAAAGAAGGAGACCTGCAACAGCGTTAGTGATTGCGCGTAGGCAACGAATTCGAAAGCGAGGGCTATCAGGCCTGCACAAATGATCAGGAGTATCCTGTAGCCGTAACGATCCACAAAAGGTCCGAAAAATAAAGATCCGACAAGCATCCCGATGGGTAGTGAAGATGCCAGTGAAGCTACCCTGAGTGCATCCAACCTGAGTTTTTCCTGTATGAATACAGCAATCGTTCCAAGTGAAAGGAAGACGATCCCGAAAAGGAACATCCCCAGGCAGGCTCCTGCAAATACTAATCCTTTCCTGTACACAGTTGTGAAAATTTATTGATATTTTCTGTGTTTATTCGTCATGGCAAGGAATCCTGCTCCTATTAATCCTGCATCGCCTTCCAGTGTTGAGACTTCCAGCTTCATTTGCTGAATACTGATAGGCTGGGCCCACTTCCTGGCCTCTGAAAGGATCTGGTCCAAAAACAAAACTGCAGGTCCGAAAACACCTCCACCCATTACAATCTTTTCAGGATTAAAAAGGCTAACCAGGTTAGCAATGGCCATGCCCCAATATGTGACTGCATTCTTCATAACAGCAATGGCAATCGGATCATTTTTCCGAAAGGCATCGATAATACAGTGAGCGTTAATTTCCTCCGGCCTCAGGTTACTCAGCATTCCGGAATAACCCGTATCGTTCCTGATGTATTCACGGGCAATACGGGCTAATCCGTCTCCCGAGGCATTGTATTCAAAACATCCGAATGGTGCATATTTCTCCTGGTAAGGCTGATCCAGGGCAAGCCAACCTATGGCACCGGCAATATCCGAGATCCCCCTGAGTATCCTGCCGTCGATCATGATGCCGGCTCCAATGCCGGTTCCCACAGCCAGAAATACAGCATTCCTGCAACCCCGGGCTGTGCCCTGCCATACCTCTCCCATTATGCAGCAGGCCCTGTCGTTGTCAAGGGCAATACCGATATTCCTGTTGTGGATTTCTTCCCTGATCCTGTCAAGTAGCGGATAATCCTCCCATCCCGATATATTGGGAGCCCAAACCCTTCCTGTTCCGGAATAAACAATGCCGGGGATACAACATCCGATGGCTTCAATTTGCATACCCCGCTCATCGGCGTACCTGTACTGGTCGGCAATGGAGGCGGTGATCATCCGGCTGGCCTCATCGCCGCCTCGTTTCTCCAATGACAGGGTCACTTTGTTAATAGTGTTTCCATCAGGTTGAAAAATGGCACTTGCAAGTTTAGTGCCACCCAGGTCGAGTCCAATTACAGCCATAGTCAGTAAATTTTTGGGCCGGGTTCCAGAAGGCAATTTAAAGATAGTATTATTGTATCAAATCGTACACCGGCTGTTCAAATAAAACACATAATCCGCCAGAAATTGTGCTGATAAATTAATATAACAATCAATATATCAATAGTATAATATGTTTGGTACAATTAATGTAATACAATTGTTGACAGAGGATAACAACAACCTATAAAACACAAGAAAATGAAATTAATTCTCAAACCCAATGAAATGATCCTGAGAGCAGGAGACACCAACCTGCTGCTCAACGATCACCAGGTGCCGGGTAAGCTGATTGTCACCAACCAGCGGATTTATTTTATATCGCTCAGGGATGATTACAGGCATTACGACAAAGAGATAACACCTGAAGAGATCAGGGAATTGATCTATTTCAAAACCAACTGGTTATTCCCGTATGGCATGAAGATCATCACCAGGAACGGTGATGAGCATCCCTTTGTTGTCAGGAAGAGGGACGAATGGTCGAAACTGATCACCAGGATGTTTTAGTCAATGTTACCTCTGTCGCACACTGTCTACGTAATATGGGGTATCTCCCTTCCAGATAAGCGCACCGTTTTTCTGTTTGTAATGTACAATAACGTTTTTACCTTGCAGGGTATCAAGGCGGCTGGCCAGATCTTTGTTGGTGACTGAAAATAAGAACTTCTCCGAGGCGATGACCACGTTGTTGCCTCCTGCAACACTGCTCAGGATCAATTCACCTTCGTAGGTTTTAAATATCGTTCCTTTCCGTGAGAATTTCTGCAGTAAACCAGCTCGATACCCATCACTGTATGTATAAAAATACTTCCAGAAAATAAAAACACCCAGGATAAGTATTATCATAAACGCAGTCCAATAAAGCAGTTTTCTGAGTTTTCTTTTAATACCGGTCCATTTTGATGGGGCAGCGGATGTATCCTTAACTTTAGGTTTCATAGGTAAATCTTTAAAGTTAGTGCTGAAATGTTCTTTAACAAATGTAACAAATTTAGTGGTAATTGTTAAATTTGAGAATATCCAATTGATGGGGTCATCAACCGGCTGTGTTATTCATTCAAACAGACTGAAACATGCTTGAGAAAATTATTGGATTCAGCATCAACAATAAACTCATTGTTTTATTCTTTGTCATCACGGTTATCGGATTTGGACTGTTCGCGCTCAGCCGCATTCCTATCGGGGCCGTACCCGATGTAACAAACAACCAGGTACAGGTTATTACCACTTCCCGCAACTTGTCTACACAGGATATTGAACAATTCATTACCTATCCCGTGGAATTGGAGATGGCCAACCTCCCAGGCGTAAAGGAAATCCGGTCGGTATCCAAATTCGGATTGTCGGTTGTTACCATTGTCTTTGAGGACAGGATTGGTACATATCTTCCCCGGCAGCTGATAGCCGAAAAAATCAAAGCTGCGACCGAAAAAATTCCTGAGGGTTTCGGAACGCCGGAGATGGGGCCCATCACAACAGGCCTGGGTGAAATATACCAGTATATTCTTGACACAAAACCGGGATATGATTCGGTATATTCCACCATGGATCTGCGTACGATTCAGGACTGGATTGTGAAACGTCAACTTTCGGGGATCAAGGGTGTGGTTGAAATCAACACCTGGGGTGGTTATCTTAAACAATATGAAATCGCTATCAATCCTGAAGTGCTGAAGTCGTTAAATCTTTCCGTCCTGGATGTTTTCAATGCGCTGGAATTAAATAACAGCGTGGCAGGAGGAGGGTATATTGAAAAAGCCAACGAGAGCTATTTTATCCGGGGCGAGGGACTGGTAAAAAGCCTGGATGATATTGGCAGGATAGTGATCCGGAACGACACGGGGATTCCGCTGCTGATCAGGGATGTGGCTGAGGTGCATTACGGGTTTGCAAACCGTTTTGGTGCAATTACCGGCAACGGGCAGGGGGAAAAAGTGCTCGGCCAGGTGATGATGCTGAAAGACGGGAATTCCAAAGAGGTCATTAAAGCTGTGAAAAAGCGGGTGGCAGAAGTACAGAAATCACTGCCGGAAGGCGTTTATATCAATCCCTTCCTCGAAAGGAGCGAATTGATTGCCAAGACTACTACAACCGTTGCTGAAAACCTGGTTCTGGGATGTCTGATTGTGATTTTTATTGTAGTCTTATTGCTGGGAAATATCCGCTCAGGACTGATCATTGCATCAGTAATACCATTGTGCTTGCTGTTTGCGATTTCTTTCATGTACATTTTCGGTATCGATGCAAATCTGATGAGCCTGGGTGCGATCGACTTCGGGATTATCATTGACGGGGCTGTGATCATTGTTGAATTCATTGCCCTGAGGATCACGGCTGAACGGGATATAATCACAGGGGCAATGGATAAAAGTGAACGACAGTTGCTGATGGATAAAATAACCTTTGACGGAGCTACCAGAATGATGAATTCAGCGGTTTTCGGCCAACTCATCATTCTGGTCGTTTTCATCCCCATCCTGTCGCTTACCAATGTCGAAGGCAAAATGTTCCGGCCCATGGCATTGACTTTCAGCTTTGCCCTGATCGGTGCTATGATCTTCTGCTTTACTTATGTCCCCGTTGCTGCATCGCTATTTCTGAAACCGGCAGAAGCAAATAAGCGAAATATCTCACACAGGTTGATGGACCTGATATCACGCTCTTACAGTCCCGCTATTCGCTGGGCACTTGACCACCAGAACTGGGTAATTATGATGGCCGTCGGGATGCTGGTCGGGGCGGTTTTATTATACAGCACCATGGGAGGAGAATTTGTACCAACCCTGGATGAGGGGGACTTTGTCATTCAACCGGTGATGAAAACCGGTACATCGCTCAGCAAAACCATTGAGATCAATACGCAGATTGAAAATATCCTCAGGCAAAACTTTCCCGAAGTTGACCAGGTGGTCAGCCGTATCGGGGCAGCAGAAGTACCTACCGATCCCATGTCGATGGAGGAGAGTGATATTATCATTAAGCTAAAGCCGAAAAAAGAGTGGGTATCTGCAGAGACCAAAGATGAACTGGCCGAAAAATTCAAGGAAAAACTCTCTGTAATTCCCGGGATTGACTATGAATTCACACAACCTATTGAAATGAGATTCAACGAACTTATTACAGGTGTGAGAGCGGATGTGGCAATCAAGATCTTCGGCGAGGATTTGGATGTACTTTATAACAAGGCATCAGAGATCAAGGAGATCATATCCGGGGTCGAAGGTGCGTCTGATATTACAGTTGAAAAAGTAGCAGGCCTGCCGCAGATGTCAGTTGCCTATGACAGGAATAAGATTGCCAAATACGGTATGAATGTAGCAGATCTGAATCATATCGTCTCGATGGGTTTTGCCGGATATACTGCCGGAAGTGTTTTTGAGGGTGAAAAACGGTTTGATCTTGTTCTGAGGCTCTCAGGAGAATTCAGGCAGAACCTGGAAAACCTGAAAAATCTCTATGTTGATCTGCCTGATGGCAAACAGATTCCGCTGCAGGAACTTGCTGTTATCGAATACACCCAAGGACCGGCAAAGATTTCACGTGACAATACTCAGAGAAGGATCGTAGTTGGCATCAATGTCCGCAACCGGGATATGCAGTCGGTTGTTGAAGATGTTCAAAATCTGATCAATACAAAGGTCAAACTTCCTCCGGGATACTCAATTTCTTATGGCGGTCAGTTTGAAAACCTGCAGAGCGCTTCCAGAAGACTGAAGGTTGCCGTCCCTGTAGCTTTAATTCTTATCCTTATTATGTTGCATTTTGCATTTGAATCGTTCAAAGACGCATTGATGGTTTATACAGCCATCCCATTATCGGCCGTAGGCGGGGTACTTTTGTTGTGGATCAGGGGACTTCCATTCAGCATTTCTGCTGGTGTTGGCTTTATTGCCCTGTTTGGCATTGCTGTATTAAATGGTATTGTGCTAATTGAGTACCTGAAGGAATTGCAGGAAAAGGGGATCAGTGATGTTCGCGAGCGAGTTTGGCAGGGTACTCACCAGCGTCTGCGACCTGTACTGGTTACTGCAGCTGCTGCCGCCTTAGGCTTTCTGCCTATGGCAATTTCAACTTCTGCGGGGGCTGAAGTTCAAAGACCACTGGCGACAGTTGTTATTGGTGGGCTTATCACCTCAACCTTGTTGACAATGATTGTTTTACCTGTCTTATATTGCAAAATGGAAAACCGTGACAGGAACTTCTTCAGGTATGTAAGAAGTCCTTTGAAGTTATTCATGATAGCCTTATTGGTACTGGGAATTCCTTCGGCATTGAAAGGACAGACCAGGCCTCTGCAATTGAATGAAGCTGTTGATATTGCCCTGGCAAATAACCATGAGGTCCTTTCCTTTAAACTGAAGGCAGAGCAAAGTCTCAAACAGAAAGGAGAGGCATTTGATTTGGAGGCCACCAGTTTATATTATGGCTATGATGCTAACAACTTCGCTGAGAATGGCGTTCCGCTGAAGGTCTTTGGTATTCAGCAGCGTATTAGTTTCCCCGGTGTATACAGTGCCAGGTTTAAGACACTTAAATCGCAGGCCGAACTCCAGCGCCTGTTATATGATATTCATCGCCAGCAGCTTATTAAAAGGGTGACACAACAGTATTATACTGTTGTGACGATGCAAAAGAAACTGCGTTTTTATGAAAGGCTTGACAGCCTTTATGAATTCTTCCAAAAGGCGGCAGCAAAAAGACATGATGTGGGTGAGACAAACTACCTGGAAGTACTGACTGCCCAATCCAAAGCCTTTCAAATAAAGACAAAGCATATGGTGGCTGCCGAGGATCTCAGAACCGCTTTGCTACAGTTGAACACACTGATCCAGGCAGACAGCAGTTATACGGTTCCCGATCAGGATTTCCGGCCTCTTGTGGTTTCATCGCCAAATCTTTCGGAACATCCCGGTGTTCTTATGCAGGATGAATTGCAGCGCCTGGCAAAGAACAAGCTAAGAATAGAACAGAACCGTATTTTACCGGGTGTTGATCTGGAATACTTCTGGGGAAGCAACCAGGGACCTGAGGCCAAAATGTATCCTGGCTATCAGGTGGGTCTTTCATTCCCGGTTTTTTTCGGGGCCCAGCATTCCCGTATTCAGGCCGCTAAGATCGAGGAAGAAGTAAGCAGTGCCGAAGCGCTGAATTATACGCTTAACCTGAAGACCCGGCAGAATCAACTGTATACGGAGATTCACAAGTACAATGAAGCGGTCATGCAATATCAGGTTAACGGGAAGAAGATGGCCGATGAAATCGGTAAATATGCCAAAATGGCCTATGAGAATGGTGAAATTGATGTATTCCAGTATGTTCAGAGCCTTGAAAATGCAGCCACCATTGAACTTGATTACCTTGAGAACCTGAATAACTATAACCAGGTGGTATTGGAGCTCAATTTTCTTTACCTGTAGAAATCTTAATAATATGAAATCAAACCTCTTGCTGCTCCGCCTAATACTCTTGCTGACAATTTTGTTGTCCTGTAAAAAGGGGGACAATACCACAGATTCACTAAGCCCGGTGTCAGATAGTCCAGGAGACAGTCTTAGCTTTCTTACCATCACCCGGGAGCAGTTTGAAACCGCCGGTATGGCATTTGGCGGATTTAAACCATATACTTATGCGGAGTCGGTGACCGCCAATGGCTATATCGACGTACCTCCCCAGAACAAAGTCAGGATAGGGACCTTCATGGGTGGATATGTGAAATCATCCGAGCTCCTTCCGGGCGAACATGTACAGAAAGGGCAGGTTCTGATCGTACTTGAAAATATTGAATACCTGAAATTACAGCAGGACTATCTTGAGGCCAGAGAACAACTGGAATACCTCAAGTCGGTTTATGACAGCCAGGCGGCACTTGCTGAGGAGAAAATCAGTTCCCAGAGGAATTACCTGCAGGCCAAAAGTGACTACAACAGGATGCTGGCTGTTTGTGAATCGCTAGCCAAACAACTGCAACTCATCAGGATTGATCCGGCCGGGGTAAAGGCTGAAACCATGGAGTCATCCATCAGTCTGACCTCTCCCCTTGACGGCTATGTTACAGAGGTCAATGTGGTGAAGGGCATGTTTGTCAATCCATCGGATATTCTTTGTGAAATAATCAATCCTGATCATCTGCACATTGAACTGAAAGTATTTGAAAAGGATATCTTCAAGCTTCGCAAGGGACAGCTGATTGTTTTCCGCATACCCGATGTACCAGGTGTATCCGGTACGGGTGAAATTATACTGTTTGGAAAATCGATAGATGGTGATGAACGAACTGTAGAGGTTCACGGGCATATAACGGGCAAGCCAGTCCAAAACCTTACACCAGGCATGTACATCGAAGCCGTAATCCAAACAGAAACAACACAGGTGGAAGGTTTACCGATTGAGGCCCTTGTCACGGACGAAGGTAAAAACTTTGTATTTATCAGGAAATCTGAACAGCAGGGTAAATACCTACTTGAAAAGGTCCCTGTTGAATTAGGCAGGATTCACGAAAAATGGTTTGAGGTAATTGATACACAAGGGTATTTGCATCACGAGGGCGACAATATTCTTGTCAAGGGTTCTTATTTTCTTTCCGGGGAATAGTGATACCCAGCCAGGCGAATGCTCCAATCACCGCAAGAACAGCGGCTACATGCAGTGCATTTTCCCATCCGATATAACTGGCAATGACCGGGGTCAGTGCAGGAGACAACAATCCTCCCAGGTTGCTTCCCATATTCATGATACCGCCTGCTGTTCCGCTTTTATTACCGGCAATGCCCATCATTGTCGCCCAGAAAGGACCTTCCACGCATAGAATAAGCGCAGTGGCAAAGGCGAGACTTATCGCAGCCATGATGGCACTCCCGGTATGGGCTCCGATAGATATCAACACCCCTGAAAGTGCCATCCCGGTTAATGGAACGATCCTTCGACCCCATAGCGGCCGGATTTTGCCGGCGGCAAGTCGGTCCGATACATATCCACCCAAAGGAATGGAAACGATTGAAAGTATCCAGGGCAGACTGCTCATCCAGGCGCCGCTCAGCAAACCAAAATGCCTTTCCTGAACAAGATAAAGGTAAAACCACGAAACAAAGATGTACCCGACATAGCCCTGCAGCGTATAACTGAAAGTAAGCAGGTAAAAACTCATGCCACGGATCTTTCCGCTTTGCTCTCCTGAAGCGGCTGTTTTGGAGGCTGTACTGTCCGGATCTGTGTTAACATGGGCGGGTTCTCTGATCCAGAGCCAGATCAGTGCAATGATCAGCGCTGGCATGGCTGAGGCTACCATGGCCGCACGCCAGCCCAGCGACACCATAATATTGGAAACAAGGGGCGGAGCAATTGCTGATCCAAGGCCAATGGAAGCAATTACTATACCATTGGCCCTACCCTGATAACGGGGATAAACCCAAAGTGAAACTCCTTTTGCTGAACCCGGATAGGTAGGGGATGCTGAAACACCGGTCAGAAAACGGAAGATCATAAAAATGATCAGTGCGGTTGAGGTATTGAGGTAAAGATTTCCCCAACCCACCAGTGTTTGCATGACAGTCAAAATGAACCATAGCCAGGTAACTACTGACAGCAGCCTTCGCGCTCCCAGCCGGTCGGCAATGGCACCTGCCGGGATCTGAAACAGGGCATACCCCAGGAGAAATGCACTGAAAATTCGCCCCATGGCTATTTGCGATAATCCAAATTCCTTCATTAGCAGAGGAGCAGCGGTAGAAACATTGACACGGCACAGATATCCCGCAGTAGCCGTTGCACATAGCATGCCTACAATCCGCCAGGGTTTATGCATGCTTTTGTTCATAGTCTCTTCTGCATGAGAATTTCCGATTCTCCTTCAATAATATAATCCTTGAATTCACAGGCTGCCTGGTAACCGCATTTCTGATAGAATTTTTGTGCCATTGTGTTAAATGATGAAACACAAAGGAACAAATACTTCGCCTTTCCCCTGAAGAGGTTCTCGGTAAAATTCAGCAGTGCGGTTCCTATTTCCCGGCCACGAAATTCCGGATATACGGCAATTGATTTCACATAGGGTGATCCCGCCACACCACGCGGATCAATGATAATGTATCCCGATGGCCTGTGGCCAGCATATGCTGTATACAACAAGAACTCTTTATCATTGCAGGTTTTCCTGCATGCGTCCAGTGTGATGCCAAGCGTGATCCAGGGTTCTGTCCCGGCCAGCAGCACAGCCGCCTGGTCACGTTCAGTTTCATCAGCCACATGAATCTCAATTCCTTCCATAAAGTTTGCCTTTCGGGTTGGGAAAAAATAAAAAACCATAAACCTGAGGTAATATATAAAAAAAGGGAATCAGTCTAAAGTAAAATGACGGAAATTCTGCAGATTATAAAATTATGGCGCTGTGCAGTATTAATTTCCTGCATTGAAATAGGGATATACGAAATCAGCTTATTGAAATATTAACTATATTCGTTAATTAATACATCGATGTATTAATTATGATTTTTACCAGGACAACTACTTATGCCATCAGAATTCTGATATTAATGGCCAGTGAAAACAAGAAAGTGTATTCCGCCCGGTATCTGTTTTCAGCTTTGGGAATCCACAACCGTTACTTAAGGAGGGTACTTACCCTGCTGACCAACAGAGGTTTCCTGTGTAGTGTACGCGGGAAGAACGGTGGCTTTGCATTTTCAAAAGATCCGGGAAGAATCTTTTTATCGGAGATAATTGATGCAACCGGGGATCTGGATTCTCTGAGCAGATGCATTATGGGAATTAAGGACTGTCGCGTTGCAGACCGGTGCAATATGCATGATCTCTGGGAAGAGACCAGGCAAAGAATGGTCTCAATTTTCACGGGCACTTCAGTAGGACAATTGGCGGGAAGTACAAAACTCACTATACCAATAACCATTAAAACGAAGTAATATGGCAGATTCAAAGGATGTTTTAACCGGATTAATCTGGGTTTATACCCTGTATGCATTGGCGATCCTTTCTGTTGTGGGGTGGTTTGCTTACAAAATCACTTCCAAGGGCGAGGGTAAGCTGATAAGGCCTTTATTTTTCTATGTTTGGGTAAGCTTCCTGGTTGTCACAGGGGTCTCACTGCACATTTTCACCTACAACACAATTCCCTGGTCTCCAATGGACCTGAACCGAAATGAGATCAAGGCGGATACTGTATTTCACATCACCGTTGAGAATCATCAGTTCAGACTGCCTGCCAAAAAGCTAACGGTCAGGTTAAATCAAAAGGTGCTTTTCGATGTGACCACAAATGACCTTACATACGGATTCGGTCTGTTCAGGCAGGACAATACAATGGTATTCCAGATGCAGGTCGTGCCGGGTCATAAAAATGACGTGCTGTGGCAATTTGGTGAGACAGGTATTTTTGATATCCGGTCAACGGAATATTCCGGTCCCAAGGGGGCATTCATGCATGAAAAGGCAGTGGTTGAGGTCATTGAATAAGGGTGCCTGTTCAATTCTTGAATTTAAACAATTAATACACTGAAAAATGAGCTTTATACAAACATTGTTAAATGGTGAACAGGGATTGTTCAAAGCAAAATCCCTGACAGCGATGCAAAAAATGGCACTGCGATTTGTGGTTATTGGCCTTGTATATTATGCCTTTGTTGTCATCGAAGGCGTTTTGATGAGGATTTACGAAATACATCCCATACCCCAGGTTTCTACCGAACAGTTCTTCGCCATCATGACGGCACATCCCCTGGTAGGAATATTTGGTTCAACATACATGATCGTTTTCGGAGCATTCCTGTTTCTGGTTCCTTTTCTGATGAAAAAGCCGCTCTGGAGTATCCGGATGGCCAATTGGACGTGCATCCTTATCGCTGCAGGCACACTGGTAATGTGGAGTGCCGGATTTTTATCACATTATGCACCCTTATACACTTTATATTGGCCATTACCGGCTGATTTTAGCCAGTTCAGCGTCCTGGGCGGCACTTTTTTCATTATCGGTATTGCGCTGATCATGGTGGGGACACTGCTCTTTGTATTTAACATCTTTAAAACCATTGTTTATACACCGGAAGGCTGGGAGAAGCAACCTGCTGGCAGACTGCTGGGATCAGCACTTGGATTGAGCGGTTTCCGGTACCTGTTTAAAAAGCAAA
>WSSedA1B3DRAFT_1000262_pt1 | contig 15363 bp, 10 predicted proteins | sample WetSurSiteA1Bulk_FD_9468 | JGI IMG/M metagenome (IMG submission 9468)
CTTCATGCAGGTCCGCTGTGGGATTTTGATTTGTGTTACGGTAATGAGGATTATACTGATTTTAACCTGCAGACCGATACCTGGCTCTACACAAAATATCCAGATGAATATGGAGGAAGAATGCATTGGTGGGCAAGAATGATGGAGGACTTTGGCTACCGCAGCATGTTTATATCACGTTGGAAAGAGCTTAGAAGCGGAGCTTTCCATACCGACTCGATAATGACTTATCTTGATAGTACAATTAGTTACCTGGGAGAAGCAATTGATAACAATTTTACCCGATGGCCAATCCTTGGAGAATATGTATGGCCAAATTATTTTATCGGAGAGACTTATGATGATGAGATTAATTATCTGAAAAGTTGGATCACAGACAGGGTAAACTGGATTGATGCAAATATAATGGTTGCTGAAGGTGTGTCGGAGAATCCATCAAAGAACGATATTCTGGTATTTCCCAATCCTGTCAGCGACAAAATGAATTTGTATTTTTATCTTTCTTATTCCGGCTTGTTAAAAATTGAAATATTTAATCTATTGGGACAAAAAGTATTTTTTGAGGAATTATTACCTGAAACCCAGGGCTATCAATATTTTAGCATAGATATTCAAAACCTTGCATCAGGATATTATGTGCTTCAGGTTTTACAGGGTAGTAAGCAGATTGGCCGTGAGAAGATACTGGTTGCGCATTAAGAATGGATTTATTTTTACTTAAAAGGCTTATACAATCTAACCAACTTAAATAATGAAAAAAAAGAGAATTATTTATGGCTTTGGGATACTCCTGGTTATAGGGTTAATTTCATCAGGTGTATATCTGAATTCGTTGCTTCCCATTATTACAGGCTATGCAGCAAAAAACCTTTGTTCCAATATTTTCGTTTCAGGAAGAGAGGCTGATGATATTGAGGCTATCGATCTTAATTTTTCTTTTATTAAGTTTACAAGGAACAGGGTGGATTATAAAGACAGTAGTGTAACCAGCAGATTTTTATGGGGTAAATCAAAAGCAATTTTCAGGGAAGGATTTGGCGCCACGCTTATAAGAGATGTTCCTGAAGAGGTCCTTCGCAATGCAGTTTACCCTGTCGATACAAATCCAGGCTATGTCCAGGACACAGCCTGCTGGCCACTTGGTGACCGAGTTCCTGATTCAATTTCTACAGGTATAGACAAGGCTGCTATCGGGGAAATAACAAGTAAATTAATTAATGATAACGGATACAATGGCGATGCTTTTGCCTTTTTAGTTCTTCATAAAGGAATCCCCGTCGCCGAAGCTTACAAACCTCAATTTTCTCGGAATACTCGATTCCTCAGCTGGTCGGTTGCTAAAAGCTTTACCAATGGACTTGCAGGTGTTTTAGTAAAGATGGGAAAATTAGATATTTCACAACCGGCAAAAGTTGAAGAATGGAAAGGAGATGATAGGAGCAAGATAACAATTAATGATCTTATGCAGATGCAGAGCGGTCTGAAATGGAACGAAGATTATGGAAGCAGGTCCGATGTAAACCTTATGCTTTTCAATGAAGGCGATATGAGTAAGTATGCTATTGACAGGCCATTGAAATTTCCTGCTGGGACTCACTGGTATTACTCCAGTGGCAGCGGTAATATTTTAAGCTATCTTTTCCGGAAAGAGTTTGATAGTGATACATCATTTTATGCATTTGTCCAGGACCAGTTTCTTGAACAGATAGGCATAACTGATGCAATATTTGAAACTGATCCTTCAGGCGATTTTATAGGCAGCTCATACATATATGCCACAGCAAGAGATTATGCAAGGTTTGCATTGCTGTTTCAAAATAATGGTGTATTTAATGGTAAAAGAATTCTGCCTGAAGGCTGGGTTAATTATACAAGAACTCCTGCATCAGATAGCAAGGGAGCATATGGAGCACTTTTCTGGTTAAACAGGGGAGGGGAATATCCATCTGCACCTGAAGAAATGTACTCCTGTCAGGGTCATGATGGTCAGATGATCTTCATTCTGCCTTCAAATGATCTGATAGTTGTCATCCTTGGCTTTTCCCACAAACCTGAACATGAGATGGATTTTGACAGACTTCTGAAAGATATCCTGGGAACTTTACGATAGAAAAAGAACTACGCACTAATGCTGTAATCACCGTNCGAAACTGACAAAATTGCTTACTGATGCAATTCCAGAATATTCTGTTCGTGCTATATTATTATTAATGACGACGTCAGCTTTGGCCAGCATTTTCAATTCTTTAGGATTGCCTGATAAACGGTTTATGAGCAAAGAAAAGAGTTTCCCAAAAAAATCAACATTGTTAACCATCTCATTGATTATTACTTCCGAATGGTCATGCATATTAACCGAAACCTGATATTCATTATTTCTTGCGGTCACAACAATATTGTCAGGATACTTAACTGATGACAGGTGGGATACTTTTTCTTTGATAATATGGTATTCAATATCTGAAAATTGGATAACTCTCTTATCATGAAGGAGAAATAACCTGGAATCAGATTTCCGTGATTTGTTTAATATGAAAGAATAGGCCAGGTCTACTTCTTTGTCGTGAAGACGGCTCCACAGCAAACCATTTATGCCCAGTTGAATCTTTTTAGATTTTACCAGATCAATGTTTCCCTGCGAATTAACGAATTCTGCACTGGTATTAGGTGTAATGAAACTTCCTTTTACAACGCTTTCAAAATCAAATGAATTCCATACTACTGGATTATTTTGCGTATTTATTTTTCCCAGAACGTTCAAAGGATTTGAAGTTTGTTTAGCCCAGGTATAATTAAGATAAAGCATCACCATGTCAAAAGAAAACTCGACTTTGACTGTATCCTCTTTAAATATGATCCGGCCCTTTGAAAAGTTAATATCCCAGTCAGTACTGTCAATTACCTTCAATCTGGTGTTGAATTCATATGATGGCAGGTATTTTCCGGAAGCATCAATTCTTGTATAATGAATTTGAAGGAATGATACATAACCCTTTCCCAATTTTAAAGCATGTATCGTAAGTATAAGATAATCTTTACTTTCAGAGAAGATGCTAAAAATAAATTTATTAAATGCAGAGAGTAGCATGTGGTGACAATTGTAGAGCAACAATATAATTTAGCAATTTACATTATTTTAAGCTTAACCAGATAAACCTTAATTTATAGATGTAAACCATTTATTAACAAAATCCCGGGTAAATAGTTATTTATTCCCTGTAAGAAACGCAATAACTATATAATTTACCCGTATTAGAGAATCTTTATTACTTTTTACTAATTTAGATCAATAAGAAATCCTTCTTTTTCTAAAAAATAACTAAAGAACTGAAGCTATATGAGTGAAAATTTTTCAATTAGTCCGGCTGGTGAGAAATTCCCGCTGCCAAAGCCTGAAGATTATAAGACTGAATTCAAAAATCTTAAAAAGCGTGTAGAAAAAGAGCGAGCCAAAAACAGGGAGATTGTAGTAGTGATGGGAGTGGGGTTTGTTGGTGCTGTTATGGCAGCTATTGTAGCCGATACCGTTGATAAAAAAGGGAAACCTTCAAAATTTGTTATCGGAATGCAGCGCCCAAGTGCACGAAGTTTCTGGAAAATTCCTTTGCTGAACCGTGGCGTTTCACCGGTGAAAGCTGAGGATCCTGAAGTTGATCCGATGATTGCTCGTTGTGTAAATGATAAAAAAACGCTGATTGCGACCTATACATATGATGTTCTCAAGCTTGCTGATGTTGTTGTTGTTGACGTTCAGTGTGATTATCTGAAAAAAGAACTTGGGAATGTCCGTAACGGCCAGACCGATATGGCTGCACTTGAAGCATCTCTGCATGATATAGCTGAGAGGATCCCGCCGGATGCGCTGGTACTTATCGAAACAACAGTTGCACCGGGAACCACTGAGCAGGTTGCTTATCCGATAATGCAGAAGATATTCAAAAAACGTGGAATAAAAACTGATCCTTTGCTGGCCCATAGTTATGAGAGAGTCATGCCTGGCCGGAATTATGTTGCAAGCATTCGCGATTTCTGGAGGGTTTGCAGTGGTATTAATGAAAAGGCAAAAAAACGTGTTGAGAAGTTTCTTACAGAGGTATTAAATACTGAGAAGTATCCTCTTACTGTGATGGACAGACCTATAGAATCTGAAACTGCCAAAATCGTTGAAAACAGCTACAGGGCGACAATTCTTGCTTTCCTCGATGAGTGGAGTCTTTACGCTGAGCGCAACGGAGTGGATCTTATAAAGGTGATAAAGGCCATTAAAATGCGTCCGACTCATAGCAATATGATTTTCCCGGGACCAGGAATCGGCGGTTATTGCCTTCCTAAAGACGGGGGTTTAGGAGTATGGGCTTATAAGCATATTCTTGGTTTTGACGATGATATTTTCAAGATCACGCCAATGGCAATCGATATTAATGATACCCGTGGCCTGCATGTCGGCCAACTTACCCGCGACGCTTTGCGCAATATGGGTCAACCGATCGCAGGGGCAGATATTCTGGTGCTTGGCGCAGCTTATCGTGAGGATGTTGGTGATACACGCTACAGCGGTTCTGAGATAGTGATCCGCAAGCTTGCAGAGATGGGAGCAGAGATAAAGGTTCATGATCCTTATGTTGAGCACTGGTGGGAATTTGAACAACAGGATACATTCCCGGGTGTCGGGCAGAGCAAATCGCGTTTTTTCCGTAACCAGGAGAAACTGAAGGAAATATGTATTGAACAAAATATGAATAAAGCTCTTAAGGGCGCTGATGCAGTTATATTAGCAGTACCTCATAAAGCATATCTTGATCTGGATCCTGATAAGATCGTCAAAACAATCGGGAAACCTGCAGCAATAATAGACTGTTTCGGAATCCTTTCAGATGATAAGATCAGGCGTTATTTCCAGCTTGGTTGCGAAGTCAAGGGACTTGGACGCGGTCACATTCAAAGGATAAAAGAAGGAGTTCGGAAACAATAGATAAANCTGAAATGGATTTGGNGAATGAGGCTGTATCAAAAGCCTCATTTTTTTATGTCAACCAGCAAAGCCGGACGCAGATTCTTAAGATATGATATTCCTATAATTAATATTATGTAAAATAGAATAATTCAATAATAGTATATAGATCGTTTCTTCAATAACAAGATCCCCTGCCCTGTCGGAATATTTAAATTAAAAGAATTAGATTCCAAGGTAATCACCGATTAACTCCGGATCGGTAGTATCCAGCATTGGTAGACTTGGTATAACAAACAAATTAAAATCAGGATTATCAATAGCTGCCCAGATTGATGTCCGGATAAACTTATAACCATTTCTTTGAGCAGCTGTAATAATTTCAGAATCCCCTGCTCCATCTCCGTAAGGCAGAGAAAGAATTGTGACAGGAACAGGAGAATGTTTGTCTATTATCTCTTTAGATTTTCCAAGTTCATAGTCGAGGAATGCGTTATATTCAGCCGAAGTTGCAAATTCATCTTTATTTCTATACAGGTACTGGTGTGAAAATGTATGTGATCCGAACGTAAACGGCCGTTCTCCGCCATCCTGTGTATAACGGCTCATCTCATCAACTTCATCCCAGGTCAGAAATGAATCATGGCCCATCATATATGTCCATAGAAAAAAGGTGGCTTTCATATGGTATTGCAGCAGCAAAGGCCTCACCAGTGTGTACCATGAATGATCTCCGTCATCAAAAGTTATAATAGCCGAATTGCCTTCTGGCATCTCCCCTGCTATCGATATTGATTCTAAATCACTGAAACTAAGCACTTTAATCTTATTGTTATCAAGGTATTTTAAATCTGCTTCAAGATCTTCAATACTCCGCTCATATAGATTGGTTGCTTTACCCTGTACTATACGATGATACATAAGTACAATGATTTTACCCTTTTCTCCTGGTACAGGATTATCATCTGGAGAACAGCCGGAAATTAAAAGCAAAGCTAAAAGATAAAAAACTATGGCAGAGTTTCTCATAGGTCCGGGAAGTTTTATCCAGGTTTACTTACACAATGTTAATTAAAAAGCCTCTCCGTTAAACGGAAAGGCTTCTAAACATATTTTATTGAAGATTATATTTTGAGTCTATTGCTTTTCAATCGAATCGAGTTGGGCTTTGATGGCGTTGTACTTATCTGTCATTTTAAGTCTGTAATACAATTCTTTCAGACTTCTCATGGCGTACACATCATCAGGCTTCAGCTCGTGAGCTTTTTCCATATAAGGAAGAGCTTTTGCAAATACTTTCATTGCTTCTTCAATAGCTGCATTGTATTTATTGACATCCATTATGTCATTAGCTTTGACGAACATATCTGAAGCTTTATTAACATAGGCTGCACCCAGACCATACTGGCTGTCGTAAAGATCAGATTTTAATTCAACTGATTTAGTTAGTCCGGCAATAGCTTCATCATATTTATTCTGGTTAAGATAAATTATACCTTCGGCAAAATGGAGACTATAGTTTTCCGGATCATCAGCTTTGGCAACAGCAAGATATTTAAGGGCTTCATCATTTTTACCAGCTTTGATATAAAGGTCAATAAGCTGCAGATTAATATTTTTGTCACCCGGGAATTTATCAGGCAGACTCTTCAATAATGCTTCTGCTTTAGCTGTATCTCCGGTTTCAAGATAACTCTGGGAGATTTGATAATAAGGAGTAATTCCCAGGTATTTCATCTCAGCACATTTTTCGAAATATTTGATGGCCTCCTCGTGTTTTCCGGAATTCATTGCGGCGAGGCCGGCATTATAGTACATTCCGGTGTCGGTAACACCTACATATTTATCGCTTTCTGTAATTTTAATCTGAGTTTCAAAGGATTTAAGGGCCCCAGCAAAGTCCTTTGCTTCAAACTGTGCACCCCCCTGCGAATAAAGGTCCAGAGCGAGATTATTATAAACCAATCCGGTTATAACTTTCTTTTTTGTTCCACCTTTTGGATCAAGTTCCATGGATTTTTCATAAGCAGCATAAGCTTCCCCAAGAGGATCAGAGTAAAATTCCTTGAATTTCGGATTATCTGATTTATAAACTGCCTGAGCAAGCTTTCCTTTTGTAAAATAGGTATTGGTCCAGTTCATTGTTTTTGGATCCGTCATCGCCTGATCAAGCGCTTCTTTGGCTTTATCCAGAGCACCCTGTTCAATATAAGTCATGGCACTCGTTACTTTGCCCTTCTGTGCAAAAGCACCTATAGAAACACAAACTACTGCAACTAGCAGGAAAAACTTTTTCATAATTATAATTCTTAATAAATTGTCATTAAATTTTTTTCAAATGTAAAACATTACTTATTAATCTTCAAATTCTTTGCCATTTTCCTCAAGATTTTCATTGTTTTGTGTAATATCCTCAATATTAGGTACTTCTTCTTCATCATTTATATACACGCTGGCAACTGATGCGATTATATCATTCTCTTTCAGATTAATAAGCCTTACGCCCTGGGTTGCTCTTCCCATTACCCTCAAGGCCGAAACGGGGCTCCGGAGTATGTTTCCAAATTGCGTGATTATCATAAGATCGTGACTATCAGTTACATCTTTCAATGCAATCAATGAACCTGTTTTTTCTGTAATGTTTATTGTTTTTACTCCTTTGCCACCCCTGTTTGTTATGCGGTAATCCTCAATATCCGATCTTTTACCATATCCTTTTTCAGAAACAACAAGGATCTCCCTTTCTTTATTTTCAATTGTTATCATACCAATAACAATATCGGAAGTCTCATCAGCCAGTCTTATCCCTCTGACGCCGGAAGCTGTCCTCCCCATCGGTCTTACTGATTCTTCCGGAAACCTTATGGCCCTTCCGGATTTAACTGCAAGCATAATATGATATTTCCCGTTGGTCATCCTGGCTTCAAGAAGCTCATCTCCCTCCCTGACAGTAATTGCGTTAACTCCGTTAATTCTTGGCCGGGAGTATGCTTCAAGAGAGGTTTTCTTAATGATCCCCTTTGTTGTACACAGCACAATAAAGTTATTATTAATGTATTCAGCGTCATTCAGATTCTTCACATTAATAAATGCCCTGACCTTATCTTCAGGTTCAATGTTTATAAGGTTTTGCATCGCTCTCCCCTTTGAGGTCCTGGAACCTTCGGGGATACTATAAACCTTGAGCCAGTAACATTTTCCGTTCCGAGTGAAGAAAAGCATTGTATTATGCATCGTGGCGATGTACAGATGCTCAATAAAATCTTCATCCCGTGTTGCACCACCTTTTGCACCGGTCCCTCCCCTGTTCTGTCTTCTAAATTCGGTCAGCGGAGTCCTCTTTATATAGCCCATGTGTGAAATGGTGATGACCATTTCATCATCGGCATAGAAATCTTCCGGATTGAATTCTTCAGCATTGGGAATAATTTCTGTGCGTCTCTTATCACCGTATTTATCCTTTATTTCAAGAAGTTCATCTTTTATTATTTTCATCTGAAGCCCTACGTCTGCCAGAATATTCTTAAGATACACTATCAGAGCCATTACNTCCTTATATTCCTCTCTCAGCTTATCCTGCTCAAGTCCCGTCAGTTGTCGGAGCCTCATCTCGACTATTGCTCTTGATTGAATATCTGACAGGTTAAACCTCTCCATCAATCTTTCCCTGGCTTCATCAGGTGTTTTGGATGATTTTATTATTGCTATGACCTCATCTATATTATCACTTGCAATGATCAAACCTTCAAGTATATGGGCTCTTTTCTCCGCCTGGCTGAGATCAAACCTGGTTCTCCTTAGAATAACCTCATGCCTGTGCCTGACAAAATGATCAATCAGGTCTTTTGTGTTAAGTGTTTTTGGCCTGCCTTTGACAAGTGCAATATTGTTGACATTGAAGGATGTCTGAAGCGATGATAATTTGTAAAGATGGTTCAGGACAACGTTTGCGCTGGCATCCTTTTTCAGAATAATTACAACACGCATTCCATTGCGGTCCGATTCATCATTTATATAGGATATTCCTTCCAGTTTCTTTTCGTTAATAAGGTCGGCGATCTTTCGTATCATCTCCGCCTTATTAACCATGTAAGGAATTTCAGTTACAATAATACATTCGCGTCCTGAGTGAGTAATCTCAATTTCAGTTTTTCCGCGAACTACAATTCTTCCCCTGCCTGTTTCGCATGCATCTTTAATACCCTGCTCACCGTAAATAATACCTCCCGTCGGGAAATCGGGTCCTTTTACGAATCCCAATATTTCATCAGTCGTGATATTCCTGTTATCAATAAATGCAATTGTTGCATCTATTATTTCGGAAAGGTTGTGGGGCGGCATATTTGTTGCCATACCTACAGCGATTCCTGAGGCACCGTTCACCAGAAGGTTTGGAATCCTTGTCGGAAGAACAACAGGTTCGGTAAGCGAATCATCAAAATTTGGCTGAAAATCAACTGTTTCCTTATCAATATCTGATAATGTCTCCTCAGCAATTTTTTTCAGTCTTGCTTCTGTATACCTCATCGCAGCAGGGCTGTCACCATCTATCGATCCGAAATTTCCCTGCCCGTCCACAAGAGGGTAACGAAGTGACCAGTCCTGGGCCATTCTAACCATTGCTTCATAAACTGAAGAATCTCCGTGAGGATGATATTTGCCAAGCACCTCCCCTACTATTCTTGCCGATTTCTTATAAGGTCTGTTTGACAAAACCCCGAGCTCAGACATCCCAAAAAGCACCCTCCTGTGCACTGGTTTCAGTCCGTCTCTGACATCAGGCAAAGCCCTCGATACGATTACTGACATTGAATAATCAATGTAGGCCGACTTCATCTCCTCCTCGATGTTTACCTGAATAACCCTCTCTCTTTCTGCCATAAATAATTAATAATTAAATAGATATGAATGCCCCGATTTATTGGCTGTTTCGATTACGAATGTAGTCATTATTTGGTTACTTTTGACTATTCGTAATGCTGACTTTTTAACATTAATTGTTTATAAATGGGCACGGAAATTGCCCTGCAGATATTGTATTAAATTTATCTTTGATTTAAACGCCATCAGCCCTTTTGTCGGATATTGACTGACATATTGGCTTATGGCAAAATATTATTAAAACTTAGGATATAAAAATGGATTCACAATTTTCACAAAGGGTTAAGGATATCCTTGGGTACAGTAAGGAGGAGGCTATAAGGTTGGGGAACAGCCATATAAGCCCAGAGCACCTCTTTCTGGGAATCCTCAGGGATGGAGAAGGTGTAGCGGTTGAAATCCTGATAAATCAGGGAATAGATCTTCTGGTACTTAAAGGATCTCTTGAGAAGAGTATCAAAGTTGATAGTCCGGTGACTGTTGCCGATCATGAGATTATTCCCTTGCTAAGAAGCACTGAAAGAATTTTAAAGCTTGTCTATCTTGAAGCTAAAGCATTGAAAAGCAATACAATAGATTCAGAACACCTTTTGCTGGCCATACTTAAGGATGAGAATGCTCTTGTTACGAGATTCCTTTCTGAGCTTGATGTCGATTATCAGTCAGTCAAACGTGCTGTTGAAGCAGCCTCTCCATCAGCAAAAGCCGATTTTCCAAGAGAGGAAGATGATGAAGGTCAGACATTCGGAGGAGGACAGGGAAAAGGACAGCCATCCTCTTCACCTAAACCTTCGTCAGATACACCCGTACTTGACAATTTTGGTATAGATCTGACCAAGGCTGCAGAGGAAGGAAAGCTTGATCCTGTTGTAGGTCGCGAAAGAGAGATTGAAAGACTTGCCCAGATACTGTCAAGGAGAAAAAAGAACAATCCGGTGCTCATTGGTGAACCTGGTGTAGGGAAATCTGCGATTGCAGAAGGCCTTGCTTTAAGAATTACAAAGAAAAATGTTTCCAGGGTATTGTTTAACAAAAGGGTTGTTGCACTCGATCTGGCCTCAATAGTTGCCGGTACTAAGTACCGTGGTCAGTTTGAGGAGAGAATGAAGGCCATCCTCAATGAATTATCAAAGAATGACAATATTATTCTTTTTATCGATGAAATTCATACGATAGTAGGTGCAGGAGGCGCTACAGGTTCACTCGATGCAGCTAATATGCTCAAACCTGCACTTGCAAGGGGTGAGATTCAATGCATCGGTGCGACCACACTTGATGAATATCGCCAGCATATTGAGAAGGACGGTGCTCTTGAAAGACGATTCCAGAAAGTAATCGTTGAACCGACTTCAATAGAAGAGACTATTCACATACTTAATAATATAAAGGAAAGATATGAAGAGCATCATAATGTAATCTATACCGATGATGCAATTGATGCTTGTGTTAAACTGACAAACAGATACATATCCGATCGTCATCTGCCTGATAAAGCAATTGATGCCCTTGATGAATCAGGATCAAGAGTTCATATCTCCAACATAGTTGTTCCTGAGAAAATTCTTTCCCTTGAGAGCCAACTTGAGGATACAAAAAAAGAGAAGATGATGGCAGTAAAAAACCAGAACTTTGAAAAGGCAGCCAGCTTCCGCGACAGGGAAAAAGATCTTCTCGATATGATCGACCTTGAAAAGAAAAAATGGGAGAAAGAGCTTGCTGTGAACCGTGAAACAGTAGATGCCGAGAAAGTTGCAGAAGTTGTTGCCATGATGACAGGTGTCCCGGTACAACGGATTGCCCAGACTGAAGGTACCAGACTACTTAAAATGGCTGATGAACTCAGGGGAAGTGTTATCGGACAGGATGAAGCTATTCATAAGGTTGTTAAGTCGATTCAGAGGAACAGGGCCGGACTAAAAGATCCCAACAAACCTATTGGAACATTTATTTTCCTTGGCCCGACCGGTGTCGGAAAGACACAGCTTGCCAAAGTACTGGCCAAATTCCTCTTCGACACAACAGACAACCTGATCAGAGTTGATATGAGTGAATATATGGAGAAATTCTCAGTATCAAGACTGGTTGGTGCACCTCCGGGATATGTGGGGTATGAAGAGGGCGGGCAACTTACAGAAAAAGTGAGGAGAAAGCCTTATTCTGTTGTTCTTCTTGATGAGATAGAAAAAGCGCATCCCGATGTTTTTCATATTCTGCTTCAGGTGTTGGATGAAGGCCAGTTAACAGACAGTCTGGGACGTCGTGTAGATTTCAGAAATACAATAGTCATTCTTACATCAAATATTGGGACCAGGCAGATTGCTGAATTCGGCCATGGAATCGGTTTTGACACCAATGCAAAGAAAGCCTCCAGGGATGAGCAGACCAAGAGTATTTTACAGAAAGCTCTTCAAAAGACCTTTGCTCCTGAATTCCTGAACAGGATCGATGACGTAATTATGTTTAATTCGCTGGGGAAAGAAGAGATAAATAAAATCATAGACCTTGAACTTAAGGGATTATACGACAGGGTTAAATCGCTTGGTTATCAGCTTAAGATAGCAAATCAGGCCAGAGATTATATCGCTGAAAGAGGATTCGATGCCAACTATGGTGCAAGGCCTCTGAAACGGGCAATTCAGAAATATCTTGAAGATCCTATGGCAGAAGTACTTATCAAAGCTGACCTGAAAGAGGGAGATACCATACATGTCGGATTTAATTCGGCAAAATCAGAGATTAGAATAAAGATCCAGAAGAAAAAAGAGGCTCATTTGCCTCAAGCATCTTAACAGTTATCACTCCATCGTGACCAGCACTAAGACTGTCTGTAAAATCCTGAGTGAACCTTCGTGATTACATGGTATGACTTTGTAGTTAAGCATAAAAATCTAAGCCACAAAGGATCACGAAGGACCTCATATTGTTTTTTAACAGCCTCGGGATTGGGATGCTGGTTTACCGAATAGATCAAAATCCGAAGATCCGGTTATATGAATATCGTAAAAACTCCCTGGTTTTAAGTCATATTCAGCACTTATAAGAACTTCATTGTCAACTTCAGGACTGTCATATTCGGTCCTTCCTGCAAAAAAATCACCTTCCCTCCTGTCGATAATCACTTTCAGTACTTTTCCGACCTTTTCTCTGTTAAGCTCTTCCGAAACTGACTGCTGAACTGCCATTAGCTCAGATACCCTTGATTCTTTGGTTTCTTCCGATATTTTATCTTCATAATTATCATAAGAATATGTCCCTTCTTCGTGGGAATAAGAAAATACTCCAAGCCTGTCGAATCTGAATTCTGAAATGAATTCCCTGAGTTCGTTATATTCTTTCTCAGTTTCACCGGGATGACCTGCAATAAGTGTTGTTCTGATGGTGGCATGAGGGAGCTCCTCCCTGATCATTTTGAGCAGATTTTTAGTCTCTTTTTCATTATGTGACCGCTTCATTAATCCAAGTATCTTATCGGAGATGTGCTGGATTGGAATATCTATATATCTGCAGATCTTAGGATTCTCCTTCATTAATGTGATCAGTTCGGTCGGAAAATTTGCAGGATAAAGGTAATGCAGTCTGATCCATTCAAACGCTTCAATATTAACAAGTTCTGAAATGAGTTCCGGTAGTTTTTGCTTCCCGTACCGATCAATTCCGTAATAGCTTAGGTCCTGTGCAATTAATATTAGTTCCTTTACGCCCTTGCCGGCAAGAATTTCTGCTTCTTTTACAAGTTCTTCCACAGGTCGTGAAATGCATTTGCCTCTTATCAGTGGAATCGAACAGAATGCACAACTTCTGTCACAACCTTCAGAAACTTTCAGGTAAGCATAATGCCCCGGACCCGTCAAAGTTCTGTCTGTCAGGATGTCTGTTCTCATACTTATGCCGAGCTCCTGCAGAATATCATTCATATTGTTTACTCCGAAATATTTATTAACCTCAGGGATCTCACTCTTCAGAGCGTCCATATATCTTTCAGCCAGACAACCCATTACATAGAGGTTTTTAATACTGCCTGACCGGCTGGCTTTTACATAACGCAGAATGGTATCTATACTTTCTTCCTTGGCATCGTTAATAAAACCACATGTATTTATTATTACAGTATCAGCTGAAATGTCGGAAGGATCGTATATAACTGAATAACCACCTGCCTCAATCTGTTTCAGAAGCTTTTCTGAATCTACAGTGTTTTTTGAGCAACCAAGGGTTACAATATTGATCTTTCTTGAGGGAGTCTTGATTTTCACGATTTCTTTTCAGAAGTAAAAAGAGAATCCACAAATTCATACGGATTGAATATCTGGAGATGGTCAAGTTTTTCACCAAGACCGATATACCTGACGGGTATCTGAAACTGATCTGATATACCGATCACAACTCCGCCTTTGGCAGTGCCATCGAGTTTTGTGATCGCCATCGAGGTCACATCTGTTGCAGCAGTAAACTGTTTTGCCTGCTCAAACGCATTTTGTCCGGTCGATCCGTCAAGTACAAGCAGAACTTCATGAGGTGCTTCCGGAATGACTTTTTCAATCACACGTTTGATTTTTGAAAGTTCTGACATCAGGTTTACTTTGTTATGTAAACGTCCTGCTGTATCAATTATAACGACATCAAAATTGCCTGCTATAGCTGATTTTACTGAATCGAAGGCCACGGAAGCCGGATCTGACCCCATTTTCTGTTTAATAATCTGTACCCCTGCCCTGTCGGCCCAGATCTGCAGCTGGTCAATAGCTGCAGCCCTGAAGGTATCAGCGGCCCCAAGGAGAACTTTCTTACCAGCATTCTTATACTGGTAAGCCATTTTGGCAATTGTCGTAGTTTTACCGGATCCATTAACTCCAACGACCATTATTATATAGGGCGAAGCCGGTAAAGGTGAACTGAAACTGAATTCCGGGCCTGATGTGTTCTTTTCAAGAAGGGCAACGATCTCTTCCTTGAGTATTGTGTTGAGTTCACTTGTATTCAGGTACTTCTCTTTTGTAACTCTTGCCTCGATCCTTTCAATTATCTTAAGAGTAGTCGAAACACCGACATCAGAAGATACCAGGGCTTCCTCCAGGTTATCAAGCACTTCCTCATCTACTTTTGATTTGCCTATTACCGCACGGGTCAATTTGGAAAAAACGTTTTCTTTGGTTTTTTCAAGGCCTTTATCGAGGACCTCCTTTTTTTCTTTGTTTCCAAAACCGAACCAACCCATGTGGGAAATGAATTATTGATTTATAAATATAAAAAAAGCTCTCTTCAGCATGGAAGAAAGCCCTGGATATCTTTTTGCAGATGTAAAGGTTATTTCTTAGTAAAGAAATCCTTTATATGATCGTTATGAACGATTTCTTCCTTGAACTGATATGCACCTGTCTTTTCGGATTTTGTAAGCTTGATGCACTTCGTGAACAGCTTTCCGGATCCGGTCTTAAGACTTGCTACTACTTTCTTTGCCATGGTGTTACCTGTTTATTTGATTTCTCTGTGAAGTGTATGTTTTTTCAAAATAGGATTATATTTCATTCTTT
>WSSedA1B3DRAFT_1000264_pt1 | contig 15347 bp, 10 predicted proteins | sample WetSurSiteA1Bulk_FD_9468 | JGI IMG/M metagenome (IMG submission 9468)
TTTTACTCTCTTCGCTTTGGCATCTCGGACAGCTTGGCATTTTTTAACTCGTCTTGTCGTTATAAATTTTGTAAATTATGCTAACTATTCTTAATTAACAATGCCAATAATTACAACAGGTTTAAGAATGGCACTTTATGTCTATAAATTTGGCGGCACATTGGATGTGTTAATTTCTACGGGTGAGCAGGTAACTTTGGCGTTATTGAGTATGGCGTATAAAAGAATGCAGTAGTGGCTAATGTTGTGTACCCCCAGCTTTATATGACATCTCCGATAATGAAAGAGGAGGTGGTAAATACGGATAACTGCCTTTACGAATATTGATAAATAATAGTTCGGGCGCACTCATCAATATACCTACTGTACCTGCATGTAGGTTTTCGCCCTCATCAAATGGCAAAGTGAACAAGCCAAATATAGTTTGCGTAATTGCTGTTGCGGTATTGACTGCGCCTAATACGGGACGTAATAACACAGAGTCATCGGTAAAAAATATAAACCACGCATCATCGCTATTGAATGAATACGATGGGCTAGTTAGAGTGCTGATTTCTCGTAGACTTTGCCACGGCTGATTTGCTGACTTTTCCAGTTGTAAGCCGCGATATGAGGGAAACAGTTGACTGTCACTGACGCGGAGTTGGCTTTGTACACTTTGAAACGCCAGCCACGGAATAAAGTTGTAATCGGCGCGAATATGTCCGCCCAAGGGTTGTTCAAGGTGGGTATTAGCAGACTGGGCTAGGCGTAGCGTGGTGCTATTTATTATTGCATCATCTAGGCTACGGAATAATTCGGTAACACAGTTGCGAGTGACTAAATCATAGTGGTTGTGTTGCGCTAATTGTTGATGTAGCTGGGTTTCGTAGTGGTTTAAGTTGGCAAGGGCTTGTTTAAGTTTGGCAACGCTTAAGTTGGGAACACGGTCGATGACTAATGGCACGGGTTTATCAGGTAAGGCTTGTTCACCTACATAACGGATAGCGATGCCTTGCCCCGCTTTGCCCAGTTCAGCATAATGATTAGCAATCATTTCTAAACGGCTGTAAGCCATTTCAGTAAAGTTAGTGCTGGGTTGTGCGGCTAACCACTGTTGTTTAGCGGCTTGTAATTGAGCGGCTAAATTGGGTATTTGTTTGCTTGGTACACGTTGACTATCATCGGCAAAATCATCAATAAATACCCATTGCTGTAAATGCAATGAGGCATCAACTGCCATTAAACGGGCGATATTAATCAGTAGCGCGTAGCCCCAATCAGGACGGTTTGAGTTTAATAACGATAGAATATTGTTTTGTAATGCGTGCTGGAAGTTTTCTAAGTGTTGCGCATCTTTGGGTGTTAATGGTTCGCTTAATGTGATGGTGTTTGCCGTTAATACCGAATCCTGCTGTAATAGCTGTATGGCGTGGCGGGCGGTTTGCACATCTTGATAATGTTCTGTCAACGTATAAACAGGCGTGGCTAACGGTTTTGACCAGTCGCTGGGTGTTAGGGTAGTGATGGCGTTATGCAGTTGCTGAGCGCGTTTGGCGAGAAAATCATTGCCGTAGCTTGTCTTTATCAGTGCCTGCAAACGTTGCAGTGTTGGGTTGACAATCGGTTGTGGATTGGCTTTGAATAAACCTAACCCTTTTATTTGCAACACAGTATTGCTGGGCTGTTCCTGTAAAAGTTGCTGTAAAAATAAACGGTCTTTTTCTACGTTAGCGAGGGCTTTAAACAGTAATTCCTGATTAGCATAGAGCTGATTAAAATGGTCTCGCAAAAGTGTCAGGGTGTCGTCTGAAACGTCAATACGACTGGAATGCAGGGGACGATTCTGTAAGAACCGATAGCTATGATGAAACGAGGCGACATCTTGTTTGATAAGCCGAATATAACCTGAATCAACGTGCTGATAGTGATAAATCTGGTCAGCTAACTGCAAGGCACTATGTCCACCACTGGCGGTGCCTTCGTTAGCTTCCAGATATAGGTAATTAAAGCTGGTCGCAAGCCCTGCCGATGACCAGCTCGCTAATAATAACAGTAGCCCACTAATCCGTTTAATAGCGATTAATCCCGTTTATCGTAGCCTTGTTGAATGGCTTTCATGTTAGTGGCATTGTCATGAGCGAAGTTGTTTTTATAAGTGTCGAAAGTCACACCCGTCGCGCCCGCGCGTTTTAAGCCTTGACCAATGGCAACATAGGTTGAAGATTCTTGTTCCCAGTTGCTAATACCCGCTTTAGCGGCTATATCGCTAATGCCTTTAGCAAAGGAATTGTAATCCGCATTGGCGACTGAAGATTTCACATAAGCCATCGTGTAATCAGATACTTCTTGAGAATATTTTTTGTTAGCTTGTGAATCTGACGATGAGCCACTACTGCTGAGGCTACCTAAGGATTCGGACGACGTTGAACTACTTTTAACACTGTCTGAAAATGAACAGCCTTGTAATAAAAGGAGACTGCTGATTGTTAAAGTCAAAATGGTTTGTTTAATCATAATAGTATTTATAAAAGGGAAGGGTAGTTTAGTTTATCATCATTTTACACGCAGGCTTGAGAGGGCTATTTTGAGGTAATAGAAAATTCAATGAGCTTGCTGGGATCAGTAAAATTATCCAGCCCTAAACTTATCAGACCTTTGCCTTGTAAAATCATGTCTTCGCGGGTAACGCGTATCACACTGCCATTATCAGGTTGAATATAAGTGCCATTGGTACTTTGATCGACGACAATAAATTTGCCAAAACGTAATTCAAAACGAACATGCTGACGGGAGACATAACTATTCTGCACCATCACATCACAGTCATCAGCACGTCCAAAAATAACGGATTTGCGATTTTTATTAACGATGATCTGTTTATCGCCGTAGCGCAAATGGAGTTCATGATAGGTGGTAGGGTCATTGCGGGTAACGGGAATGCTAAAATGAGTATTTTGCTCATCATCATCGTTTTCCCATGCAGCAAGATAGATAAGACATTGTTCTTCTTTGCCTTTAAACTCAGCCGCCATAATTTGGTGGGTTTTAGCTTGCAGTTTGAGCGGCAAGGCATTAACAACCGCTTGCGTCACCATAATTTGATTGGCTCTAGCCGCACTTGCTACCCGCGCGGCGACATTCACCGTGTCACCAAACACATCACCTGCTTCACAAATCACATCGCCATAATGAAAGCCTATACGAATGTGCAAGGTAATGCCGTTCTCAAATTTAGTCTTTGTGACTGAATACTGCATCTCACTTGCAGCACCCAGTGCTTGTTCTGCACTAGGAAAGGTACACATAATTTCATCACCAATGGTTTTAATTAACGTGCCTTGATGAGCTGCAAGCGATGTAACCATGCGAGCAATACAGCTTGCTATCAAGCGACGTGCTAATTCATCGCCAAGATTATCGTATAACTTAGTGCTGCCACAAATATCAGCAAACAGGACGGCAAGTTTAGCGGTATGTTTAGACATAGTTGCAACCAATGTGATGATTCAAGTTTGAAATTACGATTTAGAAACTATTTGGGCTATTTTACGCGTTTCTACACCAATTTCCCTCTTTGTCATTATCTACTAAGCCGCAATGATTTTCTCTACAAAGACACTGACAACAGGCATAATTATTTTTTCTAGCCAGACAGCTTAACCTAATCGCATTTTTTTAAGGGCATAACAATGAAGAAATTTACCCATTCGGATTTTCAAATTCAGTTAGGTGATAGTATTGCCGAACTTGAGCAAGCCTCGCAAATTGAAGTGGTCGTGATTATTAAACAAAAATCGGCAAATTATGAAGATGTGCCATTAGGATTAGGCGCGAATTTGAGCCTGTTGACATTGGGTTATTTATTTTTTGTCGATACCAGCTTTGATGATTATTTAGTTTTTTTTGCTATTCTCGCGGCATTTGGCTTAGGCGTATTATTCGGTTTATTACCAGTGATACAAAGACTGTTAGCAGGAAAAAAACGCAAACAACGCAATGTAGAAATAATGGCGCGGGCATTATTTCAAAAAGGTGGTTTACATCATACCAGTACTAAAGTTGGTACTTTGATTTATATCTCGTTATTAGAAAAAATGGTGTATATCGTTGCTGATAGAGGTGCGCAAATGGCGATTCCTGAACAAGAATGGCAGAATATAACAACCAATTTACAAAGTATTTTTAATACTAAGCATCCCGCTGAATCTTTATTAACAGAACTGGCAAACTGCAAAGATACTTTTCATCGTTATATTCCTGCTTTGGAAAATAATATTAATGAATTACCCGATGATTTGAGTATCGACTTATGAAAAAGATATTCGCTATTTTCTCAGCCATCGTTTTATTAATTACCTTAGCTACATTTTCAATGCCTGATGCACACGCCCGTTTTAGTGGCGGACATTCTTCGCATTCATCAAGTAGTCATTCTAGCAGTCACTCAAGTAGCCATTCCTCTTCATGGGGTAGCCATTCTTCTAGTTATTCATCAGGTCATTCATCGAGTAACGGTCATGTTGATTGGTTCACGCTATTTTTTATCATTATTATAGTATTAGTTATTTTATATATTGTTTGGTTAAGTAACAAAAACCAAACACAAAACATTATTAGTCAAAGTAGAGAACGGCGATTTGATGAAACACAACTAACTAATTTTAAACAACAAGATTCCAATTTCTCGCGGATATTATTTTTAGATTTTGTACACTTACTGTATGTTAAATATTATCGTTTTTATGGCAAAAAAGACTTTGATTATTTAACGCCTTATTTGGATGAAGCAGTACGGCACGATAAAATGCTGGATTTATTAATCAGTAATCAAGTCATTATCATCAGCGAAATTGTCATTAATTCAGTGCGTTTATATTCAATTAATAGCATCGGTGATGAAGACAGCATAGGCGTAGAAATCGAATCGAATTACACCATCCATCCTGCGTTTCATACCCAAGATTCAGGTAAACAACATACCCGTTATGCACGCTCTGAACGGTGGTTTTTTCAGCGTAAAAAAGGCTTGCTGTCTTTAGCACCTGAAAAAATGCAGGCGTTAAGTTGCCCTGCGTGTGGTGCAGCCGCGCATTTTACCGATGCAGGTGAGTGTGAAAGTTGTCGAACCGTGATTATAAAAGGTCAGCAACAATGGTATGTTAAAGACCGTTTTGTCTTAAATCAAAGCGTTGTTGATACGGGCGATTTGGTGGCATATTCTGAAGAACAAGGCACAAATTTACCGACGTTAAGCAGTCCAACGCTATTACAAGAAATCAGTGTATTTGAACAACAACGTGTTGTTGTGTGGTCTGATTATTGGAATATCTTTAAACAAACCATCGTGCAGAATTATTTTTTAGAATTAAATGCTGCATGGACGAATCGCAGTTTAAATAAGGTCAGACATTTGGTTTCTGATCGTTTATATGAAGCGAATAGTTTTTGGATGGAGTTATATAAACAGCAAGGCTGGAGTAATCGCTTAGATGATTTAAAAATCACTGATATTCAATTAATAAAAATTGAATTAGATAAGTATTATGAAACCATTACAGTCAGAGTATTCGCTTCGTGTTTTGATTATACCGAAGATACTAATCATAAAATAATCGGTGGTTCAAATAAAAAACGTCGTGCTTATAGCGAATATTGGACGTTTGCCCGTCGAGCAGGGGTAGAAAAAGCCGAGCCAGTATTTAATATAAATGCGTGTCCACAATGTGGTGCGGCGGCGGATAAAATGGGGCAGAGTGCAATCTGTGAATATTGCGGCTCTAAAATCAGTACAGGTGAATTCTCGTGGGTATTGTTTTTAATTACTCAAGATGAAAATTATTCGGGCTAGTATTATTATTCAGTCCACGAAAAGCACGAAAGACACGAAAAATGGTGGTAGTGCTAAAGACTGAGTGATTGTTTGAACCGTTCGTGGTGAGCTTGTCGAATCAACACAGCCCTTCGAGTGTTCGACAAGCTCACAGCTCAGGGCGAACGATAAATATAAAATATCACTCGCTGTTTGGGACTACCAAAATGGTAATTAATATTTTATCCAACAAGGCAAAAGCTACCTATTTTTCGTGCTTTTCGTGCTTTTCGTGCTTTTCGTACTTTTCGTAAACATTAATCAGTTACTCATAATCCGAGACAGGTGGGCAGGTGCAAACGACATGCCTATCACCGTAGACATTATCAATACGCCCCACGGGTGGCCAATATTTATCATCATGTTGATGATCAGGAAAAAAGGCTTGTTGTCGGGAGTAGGGCAGTGTCCATTCATCTAATAATAGGCGGTGCGTATGCGGCGCGTTGTGGAGTAAGTTATTTTCTGCATCGGCATCACCCGTTTCAATGGCGGTGATTTCCTGCCGAATGGCGATAAGTGCGTCACAAAAACGGTCAATTTCGGTCTTATCTTCGCTTTCAGTCGGTTCTATCATCAAAGTATTGGCGACAGGAAACGATACGGTAGGAGCGTGAAAGCCATAGTCAATAAGGCGTTTGGCTATATCCTCTACCGTAACATTGCAGGTTTTTTTAAATTCATGGCAATCAATAATACACTCATGCGCCACCCAGCCATTTTTGCCCGTGTATAAAATTGGGTAGTAAGGGGCTAAACGTTTGGCAATGTAATTGGCGTTTAAAATAGCCACCAGCGTAGCACGTCGTAAACCTGCCGCGCCCATCATGGCGATATATGCCCAAGAAATGGTGTACAAACTGGCTGAACCCCACGGCGCAGCGGATACTGTGCCGATAGTGCCGTGTATAGTTTTAGCGGGATTAACGCCTTCAACAACAGGATGATCAGGCAGAAAAGGCGCGAGATGGGCGCACACACCAATCGGTCCAACACCTGGTCCGCCGCCACCGTGTGGAATACAAAAGGTTTTATGTAGATTAAGATGAGCAACGTCTGCGCCGATGTTTCCTGGTCTACTGAGTCCGACTAGCGCGTTAAAGTTAGCCCCATCTAAATAAACCTGCCCGCCATATTGATGAATTAGGTCACATATCGAGCGGAAAGATTCTTCATAAACGCCATGTGTAGACGGGTAGGTAATCATTAACGCGGCTAACGTGTCTTGATATTCACTGACCTTAGCGTGTAAATCATCCAAACTGATATTACCGTGTTCATCACAGGCGACCACTACCACTTTAAGACCTGCCAGTGTTGCACTGGCGGGATTTGTACCGTGTGCTGAGGCGGGGATTAAGCAAATATCACGCTGTGCTTGTCCTCTGACTTCATGATATTTACGAATCACTAATAGCCCTGTGTATTCGCCTTGTGAACCAGCATTAGGTTGTAAGGAAAAAGCCGTAAAACCCGTTAGGTCACATAACATATCTTCCAATTCGGTAAATAATTGTTGATAGCCGTGCGTTTGATACAGCGGCGCGAACGGGTGCAAACCATTGAACTCATAATAGGAAATGCTTTGCATCTCGGTTGCTGCATTGAGCTTCATGGTGCATGAGCCTAGCGGTATCATAGAACGATCTAAGGCAATGTCACGGCTGGCTAAGCGGCGCATATAGCGCATCATTTCTGTTTCTGAATGATAAAGTGCAAACACGGGATGTTGCAGGATGGCATCGTTACGCCATAGCTCAGCGGGAATACAGTCAATTAGGCTTGCATCCAAGGTATTGATGTCAGGCATATTCGCGGTGGCAGTGGCAAATGCGTGCCAAACGGCGCGTAAATTAGAGCGCGTGGTGGTTTCATCTAAAGAAATGCCGATGTGATCAGCATCAATAATGCGTACATTAATCTTTGCTTCATCTGCGCGGGCGGCAATACCTTTGGCACGGTTTGGCGTGTGAATGACGATAGTATCAAAATAACAACGACTGATAACCTCATGCCCTAATTGAGTAAGACCTGCAGCTAGAATTTGCGTGTAACGGTGTACCCGTCCTGCAATCAAACGTAAGCCTTCTGCACCGTGATACACCGCATAAAAACCTGCAATAACGGCAAGTAATACTTGCGCCGTACAAATATTACTGGTGGCTTTATCACGGCGAATATGTTGCTCACGGGTTTGTAATGCCATGCGTAAGGCTATTTGTCCGTGGCTATCTTTAGAAACTCCGATAATACGACCAGGTATGGAGCGTTTATAGTCATCTTTAGTGGCAAAAAATGCTGCATGAGGACCGCCATAACCCATCGGTACACCAAAGCGTTGTGAGCTGCCCACGACAATATCAACTCCAAATGCCGCAGGTGGTTTCAGTAACACAAGGCTTAACAAATCAGCCGCCACGGTTACCAACGCTGATTTAGTATGAGCAATCGCCGTGATGTCGCTGAGGTCTTTTATTTCACCTTTAGAATTAGGATACTGCACGAGCAGGGCAAAAAAATCCTGTTGCGCTAAATCCTGATAAGGGTCGGCAATAATGACTTGATAACCTAAAGAATGAGCGCGGGTTTTAACCACGGCAATCGTTTGTGGGTGACAATCTTTATCGACCACGATGCAGTTGCTGGTATTGGTGGATAATCGCCGTGACATACTGATGGCTTCTGCCGCCGCTGTTGCTTCATCCAGTAATGACGCATTTGCCAATTCCATGCCCGTTAAATCAACAATCATTTGCTGAAAATTTAATAAGGCTTCTAAGCGTCCTTGACTGACTTCTGCTTGATAGGGAGTGTAAGCGGTGTACCACGCTGGATTTTCTAGCACATTGTGTTTAATGACGGCTGGCATGATAGTGTCGTAATAGCCCATGCCAATCATAGACGTGAATACTTTGTTACGCGCTCGAATGTTGCGCAGATATTTAATGACTGCCCGCTCGCTAATCGTTTCGGTCAGTCTTAGCGGCTCATCATTCAGAATATTGGCAGGAATTGCTTGGGTAATAATATCTTCCAGTTCATTCACGCCCAGTTCTGACAACATGGCTTTAATTTGCTGTGGATTAGAACCGATGTGGCGGTTGACAAAATTACCGCGCATTTCCAGTTGATTCAAACTAGGGCTAAGGCTTGACATGATGTTTACCTCTGATAGCGATGGGGAATAAAGGGTAATTTAGTCACCGTAATGGCAATTTTTTGGTCACGGACAGTGGCGTATAAGGGATTGCCTGATTCAAGTGCGTGACGGTTAAGCAATGCCATGGCAATGGGTTTGCCTAAACTGGGCGAAAAACTGCCGCTGGTGACATGACCAATAAGTTTGTCTTCGCTATCAGTGATAATACTGCCGTCTCGAACAGGTATTTTGCTATCCACTAACAGACCAACGCGGATTTTTTCTGCACCTTGCTGACATTGTTGCAAAATATTATTAGCACCCAGAAACTGGCTGGTATCTTTTCTAATTAACCATTGTAGCCCCGCTTCTACAGGAGTGATGGTTTCATTGAGTTCATGCCCATACAGACATAATCCCGCTTCTAAACGTAAGGTATCTCTCGCACCTAAGCCTATCGCTTCAACCTCATCTTCGGCAAGCAATAAACGGGCGAGGGCTTCGGCATGTTGATTGGCGAGTGAAATTTCAAAACCATCTTCGCCCGTATAACCGCTACGGCTGATATGACAAGCTATGCCGTTTATGTCCGCTGTACAGGCGTGCATAAAGCGTAGTTGGGCGGCTTTGGGGGAAAATTTTTCCATAATGCGAGCTGCCCCAGAACCTTGTAAGGCAATTAATGCCTGCTCAGGCAGTTCTTTGAATTCGCAGTGGGTAGAGAGGTGGGTTTTTAAATGGGCAAAATCTTTATCTTTGCAGGCGGCATTGACAATCAGCATCAGTCCTGCGTCGGTGCGCGTCACCATAATGTCATCAATAACACCGCTATCATGATTAGTTAACACGGTGTATTTTTGTTCACCCACCTTAAGATTGCTAAGTATGCTGGGGGTGAGTTGCTCAAGTTCATCAGCGGCAGTATCGCCTAAAATCAGGCATTGCCCCATGTGGGAAATATCAAAAAAACCTGCGTGCTGACGGCAATGCAGATGCTCTTGAATAATACCTAGTTTGTATTGGACGGGCATAAGATAACCCGCAAAACCAACCATTTTGGCAGCCAGTTCAAGGTGTAGCGAATAAAGCGGCGTTTGTTTTAACATAGTGACACGCTATTTTTCTAAGGTAAGCGGTAAAAAGCCCAAACTGTCTTAAAGGTTGGGCTTTCTTGTATCAGGTAATGGGCTTACTTACGTCCGCCCATTTGTCACATTATTAATCAAAGTACGGTGTTCATGTAAAGACCTTGCAGTGCAACATCTTTAGTTTTTATCAATCACTTTTAGGGCGACCAAATCTTAATGCTAACGAAGAACGCTCGCGTGCTTCGCAAACTACAATACTACGCGCCTGTACAGGCTGAGTTTCACTCTTGATTAACGGTTGTTTTTTCCATTCGATTATATCGTTAGGCGATGGGGCGGCGGTGTCCATTGCCAAATACCAGCGGCGTTGAGCGATGACAGGTAGCGGTGCATCAATCGCCTGATCAGACATATTAATAATAACATGTAAATCTTCTTCGCCCTGTGCATAACCTGCAAGGGTAAACGCCAGAACTTGTGATTCAGGGTCATGCCACAGGGGTTCATTCAACTGCAAGCCATGCCAAGCAATATCAGGAATGCCACGTGTCACATCAATTCGACCTGTTAAATAACGTGGACGTGCTAAACAGCGATGACGATGACGAAACGCGCTAAGTTCACGCACGAAACGCAACATCTCTTTATTAGCTTCGCTGAGTTCCCAGTTTAACCAAGACGTTTCATTGTTTTGACACCACGCGTTATTGTTACCGTTTTGGCTATGTAGAAACTCATCGCCTGCCAGAAACATGGGTACGCCTTGGCTTAGAAACAAAATTGCCATGAAATTACGCGCTTGTTTGCGGCGTAGTGCTAATACATGAGGATCATCTGTTACACCTTCTACGCCACAGTTCCAGCTTAAATTGTCGTTAGTGCCATCACGATTTTCTTCACCATTTGCCATGTTGTGCTTGTCATTGTGACTAACTAAATCCCATAACGTGAAGCCATCGTGACAGGTGATAAAGTTGACACTGCTAGAGGGTAGGCGATGATCGTCGGCGTACAAATCGCTACTACCTGTCATGCAGGTGGCTACTTCATCGACTAAACCACGATCGCCGCGTACAAAGCGGCGCATGACATCACGGTAGCGACCATTCCATTCTGCCCAACGCGTGCCAGGAAATGAACCGACTTGATACAAACCTGCTGCATCCCATGCTTCAGCGATAATGGGGGTATTAATTAATGAGCGTGATAATTCAATACTCCAAGGCAGGGACGGATTGGCAAGCACTTCGCCGTCTTCACCGCGTGTAAAAACACTGGCAAGGTCAAAACGAAAGCCATCGACCCCCATTTCATTGACCCAATATTCCAGACAGTGAACTAAGAAGTGCGTGACTAAAGGGTGATTACAGTTAATGGTATTACCACAACCTGTGTAATCACGGTAATGCAGGCGGTCATGAGTACGGTGATAAAAAATATCGTCTAATAAAGCTTTAAAATGAATAGTCGGGCCACCATTGCCGCCTTCGCTGGTGTGATTGAAAACCACATCCAATAACACACCAATATCCGCATCATGTAATGCTTGCACGAGTTCTCTAAATTCATGGACAGGATCAGAGGTTGCACAATAACTGGGATGGGGCGCGTAAAAGCCATAGGGGCTATAACCCCAATAATTTTCATGACCTAGATTAATGACACCTTCGGGCGCATCTTGTTCATCAAACGCCATGACAGGCAGTAATTCGACATGTGTAATACCAAGGGCTTTGAGATAAGGAATTTTTTCAATTAGCCCTTTAAAGGTGTTGGGGTACTTTACTCCTGATGTCGGGTGTCGAGTAAATCCACCGACATGAACTTCATAAATAATCGCACCTTCCAGTGACTTTGGCTTAACAGGTAAATGAGCTGGTGTATGGCGTAAATCAATGACAATGCCGCGTAAACCATTACAAGCCTTTTGCACTGCAAGACTACGCTGCCATTTTTTATCACTGACCGCTCGCGCCCAAGGATCCAATATTTCCCACCATGAGCCATCAGGTTTTTGTACGCGCCATGTGTAATATGTACCGACAGGCAGTTTTTTAACAGCGACGTGCCATGAAAAAAACGTCCGTTGCTGTTCTATATCGAGCGTAATCACCTGCATAGGTTCATCGCAATCTGCGGTTTCGTACAATAGCAATTCGACGGCTATAGCCTCACGGCTAAAAATAGAAAAATTAGTTTCTTCTGGACTCCATGACGCACCAGAAGGAGATCGGGAGCCGATATGTGTTACAAAACGTGGAGTTGTGCGCATAATTGTATTCCATCAGTAGTTGTCAGCCGTGTGTACCACGGTCTTGTTATAAAACAGAAAAAAGATGTATTGTACAGTCTACGAGACGATTTGTATGAAAATAGCAACATAACAGTATAACATTGGTTTTATAAGACACTTATCAACAGGCAGTGTACAATTCAAACTTATTGTTATTTTTGAAGTTTTTTCTATGATCCCCGCACCTAATCTATTCAGTTATCGCCCATACTGGGCAAAGCGTTTTGGTATTTCACCCGTATTACCCATGAGCAAAGCAGAAATGGACGAGCTAGGTTGGGATAGTTGTGACATTATTCTTGTTACGGGTGATGCCTATATTGACCACCCCAGTTTTGGCATGGCGTTAATCGGTCGTTTACTTGAAGCGCAAGGCTTTCGCGTCGGCATTATTTCGCAGCCTGATTGGACAAACGCCAATGATTTTAAAAAATTAGGTCGTCCGAATCTATTTTTTGGTGTGACAGGCGGTAACATGGATTCGATGGTCAATCGTTACACATCTGACAAAAAAATCCGTTCTAATGATGCTTATACACCTGATGGCGCGGCAGGAAAACGCCCAGACCGTGCGGTTAATGTCTATTCACATCGTTGCCGTGAAGCCTATAAAGATGTGGCTATTATTATTGGTGGCATTGAAGCCAGTTTACGTCGTATTGCCCATTATGATTATTGGTCGGATACCGTGCGTAAGTCCGTATTGTTAGACTCTAAAGCTGATTTATTAGTGTATGGCAATGCAGAACGGCAAGTGGTTGAGATCGCCCACCGCTTAGCCAATGGTGAAAAAATCACCGAATTAACAGACATACGCGGCACGGTGCATTTCGTAAAACAAATCCCCGATGGTTACGCGCTGAAAGATTCTAGCGATATTGATAAAGTGGGTGCAGTGCAGCCGCCACAAAATCCCTATCAAGAGCAACCCGCTTGCGAAACCAACACGCTCGCAAATCCTGCTGAACAGCCCCTCACGCCCACCATTCGTGTGCTACGCGCTAAAACCGTGATTCGGCTACCCGCTTATGAAGCCGTTAAAGATGACCCTATTCTGTATGCTCACGCCTCCCGCGTCATGCACGGCGAAACCAATCCACACAATGCGCGTCCGTTAATCCAACAACACGGCACACGACAACTGTGGGTAAATCCACCACCCATGCCGTTAACCACCAAAGAAATGGATGGCGTATTTGACCTGCCTTACTCGCGCGTGCCGCATAAAGAATATGGCGAGGCTAATGTTCCGGCGTTTGAGATGATTCAACATTCCGTCAACATCATGCGCGGCTGTTTTGGCGGCTGTACATTTTGTTCCATCACTGAACACGAAGGGCGCATTATTCAAAGCCGTTCCGAAGATTCCATTATTAAAGAAATTGAAGCCATCCGCGACACTTCGCCCAATTTTACAGGACATATTTCCGACTTAGGCGGACCTACGGCGAATATGTATCGCCTCGCCTGTAAAGATGAAAAAATCGAAGCCGCGTGTCGTAAACCGTCTTGCGTTTATCCGTCTATCTGCCCAAATTTAAACACTGACCACGCACCACTCATTAAGCTCTATCGCCGAGCGCGGGCATTAAAAGGCATCAAAAAAATCTTTATCGCCTCAGGTTTACGCTACGACTTAGCCGTTGAATCACCCGAATATGTCAAAGAATTAGTCACCCATCATGTCGGTGGTTATTTAAAAATTGCCCCAGAACACACGGAAAAAAACGTGTTATCGAAAATGATGAAGCCTGGTATGGGAACGTACGATCGTTTCAAAGAAATGTTTGATAAATACTCCAAAGAAGCGGGTAAAGAACAATACCTGATTCCTTACTTTATCGCCGCGCACCCTGGTACGACTGATAACGATATGCTCAACTTAGCCTTATGGCTAAAAGCCAATGGTTTCAGAGCCGACCAAGTACAAGCGTTTTTACCGTCACCGATGTCCATTGCCACCGCAATGTATCATTCAGGTAAAGACACGCTACACAAAGTCAGCCGTAGCGTTGAAGACATTCCTATACCCAAAAGTTTTAAACAACGCCGCTTACACAAAGCCTTTTTACGTTATCACGACCCAAAAAACTGGCCATTATTGCGTGATGCTCTAAAAGCAATGGGGCGTGCTGATTTAATCGGTAATGGTAAAAAACATTTAATACCGTCTTTCCAACCTAAAGGCACATTGGAAACACCTGAGAAAATTCAAGCATTTAAGACCAAATACACAGGCTTTCCACAGGACAAACAAAAAAGAAACTCACCACCTGCGTTTAAAAAGCAAAAAAATTATTCAAAAGGGCTAGGCAAACAAAATTAATTGTGTATAATGTCCGCTTCTTTGCTGGTGTAGCTCAGTTGGTAGAGCAGCTGATTTGTAATCAGCCGGTCGCGGGTTCGAGTCCCATCTCCAGCTCCAAAGAATTCGAAGTCTTAGGTTGTCATGACCTAAGGCTTTTTTATTGCGAGTCACTTTTGTATTGTTGCTTATGTTTCCTGTATGTAAATTGACAGATAGTTTGCTATGAATTATACGAATTAACAGCCGTTACCCTTCAAAAAATAACCTTTAAACCACCTAAAATTCCGAATCAACAACTCAAATGATTCCTTTCTGGTATCACCAGTTTGCGCCAATCCTCTACTGTACTTAATAGACAATTGTTCCATTGCTAGTTAGACCTGTAAAAACCCCTCTCATAGCAGGTACATCGATAAAATTAGACGTTCCTGCCGATTTGAATTTCGTTATTTTTTCTGGGTACACTGTATCATGGTACGCTGTAAAAACCACCACAACACCTCCTATTATTCTTTTGGACAGTATTACTCTGTTTTGATGTGGTATCAACTGGTTTTTGTACTAAAACTAAACAACCACCAGCTAAAAGCTGGTGGGTTTGAGTTACGGACTGGAAGTCCGGATACGCGTCGGCTAAACGACGCGTCTTATGGTGGCTCCATCTTGAA
>WSSedA1B3DRAFT_1000265_pt1 | contig 15344 bp, 9 predicted proteins | sample WetSurSiteA1Bulk_FD_9468 | JGI IMG/M metagenome (IMG submission 9468)
AATGTACTGGATACCATCCGCATGGCGCACAAGCTTGGCCTGTGGGTGGAGGTGGTGACCCTGACCATCCCTGGCTTCAACGACAGTAACGAAGAACTTATGGAGGCCGGCAGGTTCATCGCTTCGGTCTCTCCAGATATCCCTTGGCATGTGACGGCTTTCCACCCCGATTATAAAATGACCGAGCCTCACCCCACACCGGTAAAAACCCTGCAACGCGCTGCGGAGATTGGCCAGGAGGCAGGTGTGAAATTCGTCTACGCAGGGAACCTGCCCGGCAGCCTGCGTGAATACGAGAACACCCACTGCCCCAGGTGCCAGACCTTGCTCGTGGAGCGTATAGGCTATGTCATCTATCAATACCAATTGACAGAATCAGGAGCATGCCCCAAATGTGGCACAAAAATTCCCGGCATCTGGACGGATAAACCTGAGACTGTTAGGCTGGAGGGATGGGGGATGCCCAGAATGCTCAGATAAAGAGCTGGTGGACGCTTTATCAAATCACCATTATTTCCGGACTGTGACGCGCATCACCCGGCGGTCAACCGCACCAAATCGATATTTATACTGCTCATCCCCGCGCATAAAGTCGAAATATTGGCGCTTGTGCTCATTCGCCCATTCCAGTAAGTGACCCAGCAATACCCACCCCAATGAAAGCTCACTGAAACGATAATCCATCCCCGAGTTATACACCCAGATATGGTTCATGTAATCGAAGTTCAGATAGCCAGCTGCTTTTTCCCCGTTCACTTCGATAAATGCCAGTTGCAACCATCCAGCCCGCTGGGCAGCCCGTATGATTAAGCGCATCTGCTCGCGCATGACAGGTGTGAGGAACTTCTCCTTATCGGGATCACAAGCCATCAGGTCCAGAAAGTCATCGATATCCCGGTCTACCGTGCTTCCATCTTCGGTGAAATACCAGCGTAGGGGCAGGTAGTATTCCTCGGCTCGGCGCATTTTTCGTCGGATCTCATGTCTCTGCTTTTTATCAATATTGCAAATGTAAGTCTCCCAATTGCCCGGGAGGGGAATGTACGGGCAGTGCTGGAGCGGTTGTTGCAAAAATGTACAATGATATTTTTCAGCGCTGGCTTGCAAGGCTGGCAATGTCGGAGAGTTCTCCAATAAGTTATAAAAATCTAACAGATGGCAGGGAAGTGCTTCGGCGCTTGCCAGGTGTTCCAGAAGTGCTTCTACGAATGCCGGAAGGTCTTCCTGCCGGGCAATGACATCCAGATAATCGGATATTTCAATACTGCCAATCAGCATCAGGGCGGGTTCGCCGTCGCGGTTATCCGTATGGAAAAACGGTGCAATCCCGATCAACTTGCCATCTGCCGACCGGGCAGTGATGATATATAACTCGCCGTGCGACCATTCACCACCACCTAATCCCTGCCACCAGGCAGTGATGTATTCATGGCGTAAAAACGGCACATGACTTGCACTAATTGTCAATAAATCGTTCCATTCTTTTTCTAGGCTGATCAATTCTGGTAGGGAGCGAATCGTGGCAATGTGCATAAGTACTCCTGGTGGTATTATCCAAGATAGATTTTACCAGTATAATCACTCGGTATGAATTCTTCTCTCGATCTCAATCTACTTCCGATTGCCCGGCAAGGGGGGATTGAAAAATCCGATCTGCCCGATATGTATGCCGTAACCCCTCCGCGCCGAGCTGCACGTGGGCGCGAAGCGGATAGCCTGATCATCTACCTGAGTATGGCTGGGAATTCTCCGCTCTCCCCAGAAGCACATGCTCAATTACTGCAACAGCTGGCACAAAAATTTTATAAAACAGCTGGTAGCCTCACATCTGCAATGCGTACGGTTGCCGATGCATTAAACCTATACCTGCTCGATCGCAACCTGCGAAGCACAAGCGTAGGACGCCAGGGCATCGGTCAGCTGATTATCGTCGCGTTACGTGCCGATACAATCTACATCGCACAGTGTGGCAATGTACATGCATTTTTGGTCACACCCAAAGAGACACAAGACCTGTACGACCCACAGAGCTCTGGACGTGGGCTGGGTCTCAGCCGCACTACCCCCATGCGTTACTTACAGACCAAGCTAAACCCCGAGGATTTCCTGATTATTGCCACGCAAGCCCCACCAGGTTGGATCAGCGCTCCACTCAAACACCCACAGCCCCAGGGTATCGAAGTGTTTCGGCACCAATTGCTGGAGATCGACACCCAAGATTTCAATGCGGTAATCCTTCAAGCTCAGGCAGGCACCGGCAAGCTCAAGATATTGAAACGTAAAGCTGAAGCTCCCACCACGGTGCATCCCGCATCTACCTCACCATCCGTTGAACCAGAAACCCCTGGGCAGCCGACTGAAGATAAAAGGCCTGGAATTCCCTCCAGCTCTACCCCTTCTTCTGAAATTACAAGTCAATTCAACGAAGATAAAAAGCTTGGGGTTCCCTCAAGTTCTTCAGCTCCCATGACGATGGGCGATGAAGCTCAAACACCCCCACCCGGTAAGTTGGAGGCTATACCTATTCAGGCTCAAGCCAGCCAATCACAGGGCGGATCCGGGGCGGTGGCAGCTCAACAGGGTATTCCTACCAGAGAAGCGAGCAAACCAGCAGATTCCACTCCCAAACCAATTCCAGGACCGACGCAACCGAAACCAGAAAGTACTACTTCCCAATCAAATCCGCTAAAAAAATACCTCGCTTCCTTCCGCATAATCCTGGCAGCTATCGGAGCAACCATCTTGCGCACCCTGCGTAATGTAATGGCACTCCTTTCTCGGGCACTTTTACGATTACTAAAAAACCTTTTACCAGATGCAGATGTCCTTCGCCTGTCACCTTCGATGATGATTGTTATTGCACTGGCAATCCCCCTGATCCTGGCCACCATTGGTGGAATGGTCTATTTACAGCGTGGGCGCGCCCAACAACAAGAGGTCTTATTAAAACAAGCAGAGGAAGATTCGGCTTATGCCGTTACGCTTACCAATCCATTGGAACAGCACCTCGCCTGGCAAACTGTCCTCGGTGATATTGATAAAGCGGAATATTATGCCGTCACCAGCCAATCGCAAGCCTTAAGAGCAACTGCTATTGAAAATCTGGATAATCTCGACGCAGTCAAACGGTTGGATTACCAACAAGCCATTGTGGGCGGATTGGACCCCGGTGTGAGAATTACCCAAATGGTCGCAACTGCCACCGACCTGTATATGCTTAATTCAGAGCAGGGTAGCGTGATTCGCGCCATCATGACTGGGCGTGGTTATGAGATAGATCCCAACTTCCAATGCGGACCGACCTATGGACCGGTTGATGTTGGCCCTCTGGTGGATATCGTTGAATTGCCACCCGGGTCATTTGAAGATGCCAGTCTGCTGGCGATGGACTCCAACGGTAATTTGTTATATTGTGTGGTTGGTTCACAACCCTATAGTGCGGCTATGGCTCCCCCAAACGCCGGGTTTGGCGAGCCAATTGCCATGACCCTGGATCGCAGTGACCTGTATATATTAGACCCAAAAGTCAATGCAGTCTGGATATATTGGAACCTGGAAGTAAGTCAACAACCTCGCCTATACTTCGGTAATGATATTCCCAAAATGGACGACGTGATTGACCTGGCTGTCTATAATGCCGACCTGTACTTGCTGCACGCCGATGGTCATATTACCAAATGCATGTATAGTGGCTTGGCCGAATCACCGACCCGTTGTGATGATCCTTACCCCTATTCCGATAACCGCCCGGGGAAAATCCACGGACCAACCATAGAGGACACAGTTTTTAGCCACATCTATTTCTTTTCATTCCCCGATCGTTCTATCTATTTGCTTGATCCTCAAAACCAGGCGATTTTTTACTTCAGTGTCCTGTTGAATTTACAGAGTCAATACCAACCCAAAGAACCACTCGCCGATGGGGATGCAACTGCATTCGCCATTAGCCCCAACCGGACTGCATTTCTTGCCATTGGCAACAACATTTATTATGCAGCTATGCCTTGATGTATATCTTTCAAGTAATTGACGTGCAACCGTCACCATTACGGCATTGAATAACATCCATCCAAATTTTCCAAACTTACTTCGCAAGCATCTTGCCGATATTCTTGCCTTATTCCTGGCTGTGGCAGGATTCCTGGCTGCATCCCTGGTCACCCAGCGCGTCTTTGAGGGGATTCCACATATCGAGGACGAAGTTGCCTATGTCTGGCAAGCCAAGGCACTTGCTGAGGGTCAGTTAAAGGTACCCTCACCAGCACATCCAAAAAGCCTTCTGGTTCCTTTCGTTGTTGATTTTCAGGGGGAGCGTTTCGGAAAATATCCGCCCGGTTGGCCAGCCATGCTATCCATTGGCATACTGTTGGGGATTCGGGCATGGGTCAATCCACTGCTGGCCGGGTTGGGAGTTTGGCTGACGTACCTGCTGGGGAAGCGCCATTTCAGCCAAATTGTTGGATTGCTGGCTGCCGGATTGACTGTCTCTTCACCATTCTTCCTGATGAATTCTGGTTCATTGCTCTCCCATCCATTTGGGTTGGTCTTGAGTTCACTATTTGCTCTAGCCTGGTTGGAAGCGTTCTGGAAAAATGAAGCAAGAGAAGTTGTTAAAAACCCCGCTAGCGAAAAACGACAGTGGTGGTACACAATCCTTTCAGCACTGGCGTTAGGGGCTCTGATCCTCACCCGCCCAATGACTGCGTTGGCTGTGGCTTTACCATTTGGCATCCACGGATTGTACTTACTTTTTCGCAGCGAAAAGGCAACTCGCCTGAGATTGCTTTGCTTTGGTCTGATAGCAATACTATTTACCGGTTTGTTTTTCTTATGGCAGTACTCCTTGACGGGTGATGCGTTACTCAATCCATACACGCTTTGGTGGTCTTATGATAAGGTGGGGTTTGGACCTGGGCATGGCCGCGGGGACGAAGGCCATACCCTGAGCAACGCCTGGCTTAATTTACGCAATAGTATAAAAGCAGGCAAATACGATTTGTTTGGCTGGGGAGCATATTCATGGCTGTTCCTCCCGTTTGGGTTATGGGCAACCCGGCGTAACCCTAAAGGCTTGCTTCTCGGGAGTGTTGTGGTCAGTATGGTATTGGTGTATACCACTTATTGGATCGGTGCTACCCTGTTTGGCCCACGATATTATTACGAAGGATTGTATAGCCTGACATTAATCAGTGCTGCAGGCGTTGCCTGGTTGGCAGGTTGGCCTTGCAATCCAAATCAGCCCTATATACACTATTCAGGCTGGCATAAAGCGCGTCCAATCCTGGTGTGTTTGATTTTAGGTATCCTGGTGGGAATCAACCTCGGNCGATATACACCCATGCGTCTTAGTGAGATGCGAGGCTTGTACAACATCGAACTTGCAGACCAGTCTCCCTTTAATACGCCAGAAGCACAAGCCTTTACCCCGGCCCTGGTCATTGTACACACGAAGCGGTGGATGGAGTATGGTGCGCTGCTTGATCTCGAAGATCCCAAATTTACCTCCCCCTTCATCTTTGCCTGGAGCATCGACCCTTCCACCGATGCTTCACTTGCCAATGATTTCCCGGACCGCTCAATCTACCATTACTATCCAGAGCAGCCATTCCAGCTCTACCGGGAACCACTACCCGATTCCCAATAAGCTTACGGGTAAGGAGTCGTTTCGGGTTGAGGTGTATCGGTTGGCAAAGGTGTCTCTGGTGTGCTGGTGACTTCTCCACCTGGAGTGACTTCTGGGATTGAACCCTGTGCACATTGGTCGGCTGCAAATACTGCAGTCGGCTCAACCTGTGGGTTTGCCAATAACATCATATAGGTGTCATATTGCGTCTGGGCGTCACACCATTGACCTCTTGCTGCCAACCAATCTCCATATCCCAGTAAGGCATCCAGGTATCGATTGGTTGCTGTCCATCCTGCTATATCACTCAAATTAGGAGCTGCCGCCGCTAGCTGGGAAAAATAATAAACTGACTGCCCCCAGTCTACCCCCCAAAAGCTTGCCCCGCGAATATATAACTCAGCCCAATTGCGCCAATTGTTTGCTTCTGCATCCAAAGGCCCAAATCTCTCAGCCAGGGTCAGGTCGTAATTACCACCTTCCAGGTCATGCAATTGGGCAATCTTATCGATGCCTCTGTTCCGTAATGCCACGAACAGCATGCCATCCACTTTCACCACCATAAAATCCGGGTAATTCTTGCGTAACAGTAATAACGTCTCGATGGCACCCGACCAGTCACGTGCAATGAGCTGATTCTGTGCCTGACCAAACAACTCGTCCCGACCTCGATAATCTGGCGTGGGGGTCAGCGTTGGAGTCGGCATTAAAGTTGGAGTAGCNGTTATGCGTTGTTGTGTTAGCACCAATGCGAGTTGTTCTGAGACGTTGGGATAATTCGGATCGATTTTAATGATGTACTCGAGGCGCTGACGGGCGCGGTCAAAATTACCAAGCGCAATATCCTGTTGAGCCAGGATATACTGGTTGGATGCCTCGCCAGCTACCAGGGTAGACTCATAGTGGGTGCGTTGGTCAATTGCTGAGTTATAACCTGCATATACGCTCCCGCCAGCAACCAACGCCAGCAGTAAAACACTCAGAAACGCCCACAAAATCCATGAATACCTTCCCTTGTGCGCACTTACAGACTTACCTGGGACGTCTGGTGGTATCGAAAAATTGTCATCACCGGTCTGCGAAGGTTGAGTTTCACTGATGGGACGCTCTTCAATTTCTCTATGTTCTGATCCATTATCGGCTGTACCATCGAACGGCATCTCAATCTTTTCTTCCACTTGTGTTAAAGCAATTGGCTGAGTAACACCGGCATCGGTTGCCTGGTTGTTAGCAGTGGAAATATCAGCCTCAATATCCCCTGCCTCCGCTAGCGATTGTTCGTCGGGTTCAATTGTATTCGGACGAGTTTCGTCTAATTTGTGAGATTGCATTCGCCTATTATACCTCAGGGAAATTGACGTCTTCTAAAGGATTTATGTTCCATGCAATCCGTCGATCTTGATTCATGCTCAAGCCGGTGGACCCAGAAGCTTGGCTAATTTGGCTACCTGTGTGGCGTGTACCAGGGCGATGATTTCATCTACCGGAGCAAGCTCGGTGTTTCCATTAGGCACAATCAGCTGACCCTTACGGATGACTGCGGCAAATACACATTGCGGTGGGAGTTCGATATCACGCAGTGCCTTTCCCACCACAACAGCCCTTGGGTCCACCTTTTCCTCTACGATGGAATATTCACCTTTACGTAATTTGAGCAAGGTCATCATATCCCCGATTGACATTTCCTCGGCTATCAATTTTGCCAGTATATCCGATTGGCAGAGAGCCACATCCACTCCCATGTCAGGGGTGAATAACCAGGTATTCTTGGGGTTATTGACTCGCGCAATGACCCTTGGGACACCAAACTCAAAGCGTGCCAGGGTAGTAACCACCAGGTTATCCTCGTCTTCACCCGTGACAGCTGCGAGAACCTGGGCATTTTCAATCTCGGCGCTTTCAAGCACGCTGGGTGAGCTGCCGTCACCTGCTACAATGACTTCAGCCGGCAATTCCCCTCGTAAGCGCTCCAATACGGCTGGACGATCTTCTATCAACCGGACCTTATGACCTCCACCAATCAGCTGGGAGGCAAGCTGTGAGCCAGTCTTTCCACCACCAACAATGATGACAAACATCTCAACCTCCTTCTGATAGCCCTAATAGAATTTTCAAGCGTTCCAATGCCGATGCCAGGATCGCTATATGGATGATATCGCCTTCTTTGAATTGACTGCCCAGGGTGGGGATGAACGCAGCTCCCTGGCGGGTAATAGCAACAACACTGATCTCAGTGGAGACTGTCAGATCTTTCACCATCCGTCCAACCAGTTGAAGTGGAGCTTCAATGTTTACCAGGCTTACTTCGCCACTTCCAAAGCTATGGACCGGATCGATTTCCGCTGAAGTGATCAATTCACGGATGCGCTCTGCTCCCCATGTGGTTGAGGAGATGGTCAACATTCCAAGCCGGCGATAAACCTCTGCCCTTTGTGGATCAAACAGCCGGGCAACCACACGCGGGACATGAAAAATGTTATGAGCAATACGTGCTGCTATGATATTGGCATTATCGGAGGAGCTGGCAGCTGCAAATGCATCAGCACTTTCGATCCCTGCTTTGAGTAATATATCCTTGTCAAATCCCACTCCAACAATCTTCTGCCCCTTAAAATTAGGTCCCAGACGTGTCAGCGCATTCGCATCATAATCGATCACCACCACCTGATGACCTTCTTCGACCAGTAACAGGGCAAGCTGCACCCCAACTCGGCCACAACCCATGATGATTACTCTCATATTGCCTCCTTGCTTACTGAACTGTTAATTTCCTGGTGTACAAAACGCGCTCGCCAACGAACGAGCCATTTGCGGATCCAATCCAGACTGTAAACAATTACCGGAAACAAGCCAAGCCCAATCCATACTACTGGTGGGATGGCGACATTACCAAATATATCTGCCAATGGTTGAAAATAGATAAAAACCAGCAAGATGACCATATCAATGGCAATTCCGCGAATCAATGCAGGATTACTGAACCATCCCAGAGACCGACCACGATTCCGTTCGGTACGGCAAGCAAAAGCATTACCGATTTGTGCCATGACCACTCCTGCATAAAATACTGTGGAGGCCAGGTCATGTTGGCTCGCATGCGGAATACTGGAAAATATCAAAGCATGGAATAACTGAAAGATGGGTAAATCTATCCAGTTGTCAATGAAGAAGAATGCAAGGAAGCACAAGGCGGCTTCAATTATCCCCAGCCATAAAAATGCACGTCTCAGCAGGCGACCTTCCACCAGAGGTTGAGACTTGCTCCGTGGGGGTCGCAGCATGACGTCCGGTTCTGGGTTCTCGCTCCCGAGCGCCAGGGCTGGGAACAGGTCTGTCCCCAGGTCAATCGCCAGAATTTGTTTAACCCCCAGGGCAAGAGGCATCACCTGTGGGGAAAGCAATGCAGTCAGCATGAAGGGTAAAATTTCGGGTACATTGCTCGAAAAGATGTACGTGGAGAACTTGCGCAGATTATCGTAAACCGTCCGCCCCTCTTCTATCGCACGCGCAATGGTGGAGAAGTTGTCGTTGGTGAGAATGATGTCCGCAGCTTCCTTTGCTACATCGGTCCCAACCAGGCCCATTGCTACACCGACATCAGCTTTGCGCAGAGCAGGTGCATCATTGACACCATCACCAGTTACGGCCACCACATCACCTTGTGCCTGATATGCAGCCACCAGGCGTAACTTATGTTCCGGAGCCATACGGGCAAAGATTATCTCTTTCCCCAATATTCCCTGAAGTTCAATATCATTAAGTTGCTCAAACTCCGCACCGGTCAGGATTATCGGGTTAGGTGCCGATAGCATTCCGATACGCCGCGCCAATGATTCTGCGGTCAGCCCATAATCACCTGTGATCATTACCATACGTACGCCTGCCCGATGGCAGGTTTTTACAGCTTCCATAACTTCTGGGCGTGGTGGGTCCATCATGGCGGTCAAGCCCAGAAAAACCAGATTTTCCTCGACTCTCTCAACCGTATAACTCCCAACACGCGGGGGTAGTGCTTGATATGCCAATGCCAGAACGCGCAGAGCATTACGGGCGTAGTCATCATTTGCGGATAAGATCCGGCTACGCCAGCTATCATCCAACGGGATCACCTCGCCATGCATGCGGATATGGGTACAAAGCTGAAGAATTTCCCGTGGCGCACCTTTCACAAAGGCAAGCTGCTGCCCATACGACACTTCTGGGAACGATCCATCCTGCCTGTGCACCTGATGAATTGTGCTCATCCTCTTCCGTCGGGCATCAAAGGGGATTTCATGGATGCGTGGGAGCGAATGAGTGAGGGTTTCCTCCTCCAGGCCGTTCTTTATTGCGACCACGCGCAGGGCAGCTTCAGTTTGGTCACCTAAAACAGTCCAATTAGGATGCTCTGGTGTCGGCGGGTTGAGACGTGAATTATTACACAGCATGGCGGCTGATAGCAAAGCACTCAAATCTTTTTCAGCCGCTTCAGTACCCGGACTCGGCACAAATTCACCGACCGGTTCATATCCCGAACCAGTTACCACCAGTGGTTTCCCACCTACCCACACCTGTCTGACAGTCATCTGGTTTTGGGTGAGTGTACCGCTTTTATCGGTACAAATAATTGAGACCTGCTCTAATGTCTCCAGGATGGATAGTTTCTTTACCAAAACACCTTTCTGGGCTAAACGCTGCACTGAAGCTGCCAGAGACAGAGTAACCGTGGCAGGTAATCCTTCAGGTATGGCTGCCACAATGATCCCCATGGCGAGGAGAAAAGCCTCATAGGTGCCCAGGTGAACATCCATAATTCCCACCGAAAAAACAATGGCGCCTAATCCCAATGCGATCAAGGAAATGATGCGTGTCAGGCGCGACATTTCCTGTTGCAAACGACTGGGTTCTTCGCGCACAGCTTGCGTGAGACGGACAATCCGACCAAACTGGGTGAGCATGCCGGTAGCGTACACAATAGCCCGGCCTGTGCCTGAGACGACTGAGGTGCCGGTAAAAACCAGATTTGGGCGTTCTACCTCGCTAATATCGTCCAGCAGCGATGCATCGGAAGTCTTGCGCGCGGGTATCGCTTCGCCGGTGAGCACAGCATTGTTTACGCGCAGCCCATATTCCTCTACCACGCGTGCGTCTGCCGGAATATTATCGCCCTCAGCCAGGATAAGCAGATCGCCAGCCACCAGATCGCTGGCATCTATTTTGACCTCCACCCCATCACGAATAATCCGGGCATAGCTTGGCATCAAATGCTGTAATGCTGCGGTAGCCTGTTCGGCACGGTGTTCGCGCCAGTAGGAGAATGCCGCATTCACCAACACGACAACCCAGATGATGAGGCCCAGCGTGGGTTCGCGTAACCCCATTGCGATGACACCAGCTGCCCACAGCAGCAGGGCCATTGGATGGGCAATGAAACCCAAGAATTTACGCCACTCGGGCTCATGGGGCGGCTCAGAAAGCTGGTTGCTGCCATACAGTGACCGGCGTGCTTCCACCTCAGAGCTATCCAGACCATAAGGTGAAGTTTCTAATGCTCGAAAGGCTTCAGAGACAGGCAGGGAGTAAATAGGTTCAGAAATCATAAACAATCGCTATGCATTTTGAATGCATAGCGATTGTATCATACCGGGAAAATATGCTTGTTTTCCTAGCTCAACCTTCCTTAAGGCAGATGGCCCTCGTGAGCAGGGGTGGTTTCTTTTGGTTTTCCACCCAGGCGGGGCTCTTCTTTCTTCTCTAGATACTGTGCCAGGAATGAAGGAGCTTCTGGGTAGTCGCTATGCAAGGCATGGTCGTAGTCACCAGCTGGTATGGGTGGTTCGTAACGTAACGGTCGATTTACTCCAAGTAACTCAAAGAAGTGTGTGATGGCCACCAGCACGGCATAACGGTATTCCTGCATCTTCAGTGATTGCCATTCTACGATCGAAGCCATTGAGCCTTGCACTCGGGCTTTTTCGCGCACNATACGATGTATTTGTATTGGTGTGCGTACACCTATTGGAGAGATTAGCAGGATATTTGCCGCCAGGATTAATATGCTGAATGAGATTAATACTACCCAACCACCGTCCTGCCATTTGCCAACGATTTGCCCAATAAACACGATCCCTGAAAGGATTGCTGCAAATCCAGCTCCCAGACTTCCCCATTTACGAACCCGCCCAATGTAATTCTGGAGGATATGCTTTCGGATCGCAAGACCCATCACTGTGATGGGCATGAACACCCCCACACCATAATAGGGGATTGCCGCAGAAATGTTGCCCTTGACAACAAACATGATGATGAGAGTTATGATAAAGCTGATGGTAACAGAACGTGTAAAGGTACCCCGTGGGTCGCGATAAACAATGATCTCCGGGATTTCGCCAATGGCAACATCTCGCCACTCAGTGGCCTGTAAATCCTGAAAAGCTGTCATGGATGCTGCGGTCAACATCATAACAGCCAGGATTTGATATACCCAAAACAAGATGATTCCGCCTGGAACTTGTGAAAAACCAATATATGCCAGATTGCCTACTAATGTGCGCCCAAGCGTACCATCGAAAACATCGAAGCGTATAGAAAAAGCCGACAACATTAGTGTAGTTAATCCACCATAAAACAGGAAAGAAGTCTGGACGAGGCGACCAATGCCAGACTTTCCGCTATAGAAGCCCCACAACTTATTCCATCGTGGCAAGCGTTTTTTGCCCCAGCTAATAATTCCAGCGTCTTCATTCTTTACAAATTGAATACCGTTCGACATGGCTTCAAGACCAGTCAGCGCCACCAATCCCTTCATGGATGCAGTAAGAAAATGATAGAGCGCCTGACCAATAGTCACAGGTTGCGCAGCTGCTGAGACTGGTACAGCTGGGACGCCCTGAAGATGAGCGGTAAACAACCCAATAGTCATGATAATGGTCATTAGAATGAATGTGCCTAACAGGGTGAAAACCACTTTCCCGGACTCTCCCCGCCCACGGATAGTAAGCAACCAGTTGATCGTTACCAGAGTAGCACCAATCAGGAAATGCCAAATCCAAGGGATCCCGGTAGCTCTCTGTAGGGAGAGCGCTTGATCGACCCCGGACAATGTGGATACAACAATGGTAAAAATATAGTCCTGGATCAATACAACCGCAACGATAAGACTGATCCCGGCTGATAAGTAACGCATGGAGGCCGTATAGGAACCACCACCTTCATTAAAAACACCCAACGAGTACATGTAAAGGAAACCAAAAACCGCATTAGCCAGAGCGATGACAGCCACTGCAATATAGCCCCATTTCTGCAACCCATAGGGGTGCAATGCACTCATCATCTCTCCAGTTGCATAGAAGAACGAGGTGAAATAATCCACTCCAAACAGTGCAATTGCGGCTAAAAGCCCAACCTGCCCTGCGCCATGGACATGCGCGTCCTCTGCGTGTTCACGTGGTGCGACACGGTATACCATATATACAATTACAATTAATAAACCAATTGAAAACAGCATATTCTTACCTCAAAAATGTCTCTTCCAGTGTACTTAATTCCATCAAGAGATGCCTGCGTGTGGATTTGTTAAAGCGTGTGTCTTGAGCAACTTTCGCTCCCTGAGCTCGGACAGCTAAAACAACAAATGCTGGCACAAACATGACCCGTCCCGCCGGGATAATATCGAAGTGATAGTTCTCCAAAGCCAGCGTCTTGTCATTAAAGTATGGCAGGCGAAGGCTAAATCCACGGTCCAGATCATGGGAAGTTGCTCGATGCTTTATGGTTCGAATGATCTCATCCACTTCATAGCTCGCCAGTGCTCGCCCTTGATTTACCAGCTGTCCAAGGATTCCATAACGCTTGCACTGATACTCCTCATCTGCCACCATATAAGGCGCCAACCCCACTGCCGTTTGCAGCACTAACAAATAACGCTTCATTGCAACAATCTGGTCTTGAGCTTCATTCAAGTCCCTTACCAGCAAATGGTGTTGCTCATCAAATGCCACCCATTGTGGCATATAAAAACCTCGAGCGGCCTCCGCATAAGGTACAACCACCTTCTCTAGACCAGCTACTGCTCGATGCTCTTCGAAAACCGCTGTACCAATTTCAGCTGAGAATGTCGAACCAGTCATACTTTCGCTATACACCGGAATACTGGGAATCTCATCTTTTTTTTCTGCAACATATTGCACGCTCTTCCCCATTGGCAGAATATTATGAACGAGATGCATCACAAGCGCATGGCGAATAAGAATTGCAGAATAGGATATAGCCAGGTTCGTCGATTGCTCCAGCTCTGATAATCGTGAACTCAACTCTGCGCGCAGATCGGTATGCATCAGCCGACCAAGTAATCTACCGAGTGCCTGTTGACGGTACTCGACAGGGACTGGGATAGTTTTGGCTGCCATTTCTTGATCCTGTAAAACAACCCTGTCGGGTAGCGAAAACCGCACGTGCGACAAACCCTCCATAACAGCTTCAGCCAATGAGGCGGCTTGTACTCCAAGAAATTGCTGTACCAAATCAGGTTGTGCCTGGAGAAGGTTTTGGTAAGCCAGGTATTCTCGTCGCAACTGGCTGGTTGTGTGCTCAGTAATTCCTGGAGAAGATAAATTAATCAAGAGTGATTGCTCTAACATAAGATTCTCCTGGTAGTAGTACCCGATTATCCTGTATGCATAACAATATTCTACTGAGCAGAAATAAAACTGAGACAAAGGTTTTGAGCAAAGTAATTAAGAAAAAATAAAGACCCCCCAAGGTATGGGAGGTCTTTGATTTAAGCTAATCTGGAGTTTTAGGGCAATTTCGAAGTATCTTCCCCGGGGGCGGTTTCCTTCGGTTTCCCACCCAGCTTGGGTTCTTCTTCTTTCTCTAGATATTGTGCCAGCAATGAAGGCGCTTCAGGGTGATCGGAATGAACCGCCTCATCATATTCCCCAGCTGGAATTGGCAGCTCATAGCGTAAAGGTCTACGCACACCTAAAACCTCGAAAACTCGGGTAATAAAGACCAGTACTGTATATCGATACTCCTGCATCTTTAAGGATTGCCATTCGACAATTGATCCCATTGATCCTTGCACCCGTGCTTTCTCACGCACGATACGGTGAATTTGCTTTGGACCGCGGTAACCAATGGGAGAAATCAGCAGCGCATTTGCAGACAGTACCAGTATACTGAATGTGATGAGCACAACCCAGCCACCCTCCGTCCATTTACCGACAATCTGACCGATGAAAACGAGCCCAGCCAGGATAGCCGCGAATAATGCCCCCAGGCTGCCCCATCTACGTATCCTTCCAGTATATTTTGCTAGGATATGCTTGCGAATCGCCAATCCCATGACCATGATAGGCATGAACACACCAATGCCATAATAGGGAACGGCAGCCGACTGTTTAGCCCGTAAAACGAACATAATCAGCAAGGCGACGAAATATCCCGCAGTCACCGAACGCGTAAATGTACCGGCTGGATTGCGATAAACAACAACTTCGGGGATTTCACCAATGGCGACATCTCGCCAGGCGGTTGCTTGAAGGTCTTGGAAAGCTGTCATCGAAGCAGCAGTTAAAAGTGCAACTGCCAGAATCTGGTATGCCCAGAACAGGATCACTCCACCTGGGAGCTGGCCGAATCCGATAAAAGCCAGGTTTCCGACCAGAGTCCGCCCCATCGTACCGTCATAGGCGTCGAAACGAATGGCAAAAGATGCCAGTAGAAGTGTGGTGATCCCGCC
>WSSedA1B3DRAFT_1000266_pt1 | contig 15342 bp, 11 predicted proteins | sample WetSurSiteA1Bulk_FD_9468 | JGI IMG/M metagenome (IMG submission 9468)
ACAAAATGCATTTGCATGTAATTCTGAAAAAGGACATACCGGCCTTTACCAATTGAGTAGCGACACATATAAAATTATAATTAAAGGAGAGATTTATGGCGGATGAACATTCTTTTGATATTGTGAGCCAAACAGATTTGCAGGAAGTATTAAATGCAGTCCAGCAGTCTATGAAAGAGATTGGCCAGAGGTTTGATTTTAAGGGCAGCATGAGTAATATTGAGCTTGATAAAAACAAGTCAGAGATAACACTTACCTCTGATAACGATTTCAAGCTCCAGAGTATTACGGAGATCCTTAAAAATAAATTTGTAAAACGAAATGTCTCTCTGAAATCCCTGAATTTTGGAAAGATCGACAAAGCTGCAGGAGAGACAGTGCGGCAGGTTGTGAGCCTCCAGCAGGGCATATCTGCTGAGAGGGCAAAGGATATAGTTAAGCTCATTAAAGATATGAAGATAAAGGTCCAGGCCGAGATACAGAAAGACCAGGTGAGGGTAAGGGCAAAAAAGATTGATGACCTTCAGTCAGTCATGACAATGCTGAAGGGGAAGGAGTTTGATTACCATATCGCATTCGTGAACTACAGATAGAGAGAAGCCAGTGAACCTTTAATTTAAAAACGGACATAAAGCTAATTATCATACATGCAAGACAGATATAAGAAAAAAGAACAGCTTATCAGGGAATTGGCTGCATTGCGCCGGCAATTTGCAGATCTGGAATCAGCGGAACAACAACGTAAAAAATTAGAAGCTGAATTGCAGGATTCACAGGATTATCTGAATAAAATAATTAATTCTATGAGCGACCCTATTTTTGTAAAGGATAGTAAACACAGACTGGTTCTGGTTAATGACGCTGAATGCATTCTTGCCGGGCGTAGCCGTGAAGAACTCATCGGGAAGACCGATTACGATTTTTTTCCTAAAGAGCAAGTTGATATCTTCTGGCAGAAAGATGATGAAGTTTTGGAAACAGGAAGGGAGAATATAAATGAAGAAGAGATTACGGATGCTCACGGAAATAAGCGTGTTATTGCAACCAAAAAGACTTTGTACATAGATAAGTCAGGGAACAGGTTCATAGTAGGTATTATACGGGACATTACCGAACGCAAAAGATCTGAAGGAGCGCTTCAGAAGGCTCATAATGGACTTGAGATACGGATAAAGGAACGTACAGCTGAGCTGGAGATTATGAATGAGCAGCTTCAATTGAAAATGAACGAATGCAACAGGATAACTGATGCCTTCCGTGCCACTTTTGAACAGGCTGCAGTGGGAGTTGCCCATCTGCAACCGGATGGACGGTTCCTGATGGTCAACCAGAAGATATGTGATGTTATCGGATACACACGGGAAGAATTGCTCGGTAAAACATGTCATGAAATTACGTATCCGTATGATCTGACTGCAGATCTTGAAAATGTCCGCAAGGTGCTTGCAAATGAAAACAAGACTTACTCTATGGAGAAGCGTTATATATGTAAGGATGGTTCGCTCAAATGGGTTAACGTCACAGTATCTCTTGTCCGTGATATTCAGGGCATCCCGGTATATTTTATTTCAGTTGTAGAAGATATCTCCGAACATAAGAAACTTGAGGAACAACTTTTCCAGGCACAGAAGATGGAGGCTATCGGTCAGCTTGCAGGAGGCATTGCACATGACTTTAACAATCTGCTGACAGCAGTCATAGGATACGGGAACCTTTTAAAGGCAGAAGTCACGCAAGATGAACAGGCGAGTTCTTATGTAAATCAGATACTGAGAGCTTCAGAAAGGGCTGCTGCTCTCACAAATGAACTGCTTACCTTCAGCAGAAAACAGATAATCAGTCCTCGTCCGGTAAATTTGAACAATACCATAAGAGAAGTTGAAAAACTACTTTCCAGGATTATCGGTGAGGACATTGAACTTACGACTGTTCTTAGCGATAAAGACCTAACCATAATAGCTGACAGTACGCAGATCGAACAGGTATTGATGAACCTTGCCACAAATGCCAGGGATGCGATGCCTGATGGAGGTAGTATTATCATCACTACCGACCGTGTTGAGTTGGGAATGGAATTCATAAAGGCGTATGGATATGGAAAACCAGGGTCGTATTCCCTTATTGCCTTTGAAGATACAGGGACAGGGATGGATGAAAGGACAAGGGAAAGGATATTTGAGCCGTTCTTCACGACCAAGGAGGTCGGCAAAGGAACAGGCCTTGGCCTTGCAATGGTTTATGGGATAATAAAACAGCATGAAGGGTATATTAACGCATACAGCGAGCCCGGCATGGGAACAACATTTAAAATATTTCTTCCTTTGATTCAGACAAAAGCTGATGATAAAGAGACTGCTCAAGTGTTCCCGATCACTACTGGCAATGAGACAATCCTCATAGGAGAAGATGATATTTATGTAAGAAAGTTTATTAAAGAAATGCTTTTAAAGAACGGATATGTGATTCTTGAGGCAGTTGATGGCGAAGATGCCGTTAAAGTATTTAATGAGAATCAAAACGAGGTAGATCTTGTTATCCTTGACGTTTTAATGCCAAAGAAAAACGGCAATGAGGTATATAATGAGATCAAAAAAATAAATTCCCGCATGAAAGTTATTTTTACGAGCGGTCACAGTTCAGATATTATTCATAAAAGAGGTGTCCTTGAAGAAAACTTAGATATCATATCAAAACCCATTATGCCGGAGGATCTCTTGACAAAGGTCAGAAGAATTTTGGATACGTAATATGTATAAAGAACACTTTGGTTTGAAAGAATTGCCATTTTCTATCTCACCCGACCCCCGGTATCTTTACCTGAGCCACCAGCACCGGGAGGCATTGGCTCATTTAATGTACGGATTGCAAAGTGAAGGTTGCTTTGTTATGCTCACCGGAGAGGTTGGGACAGGGAAGACTACTATAAGCCGTTGCGTTCTGGAACAGATTCCAAAAAGGACAGACATAGCGTTTATACTAAATCCCAAAGTAACAGCCGAAGAACTCCTCGCGACAGTCTGCGACGAATTGGGCATCCGGTATCCTGCAGACAACAAGAGCATAAAAGTTTTTGTTGATATGATAAATCAGTATCTCCTCGACGCTTATGCCAGAGGCCGCAGGACTGTGATCATAATCGAAGAGGCCCAGAATCTTATGCCGGATGTGCTGGAGCAGGTTCGCTTACTCACTAATCTTGAGACAAACCAGCACAAGCTGCTCCAGATAATCATAATAGGTCAGCCTGAACTCAGGGATATGCTTTCCCGACCCGATATGGAGCAGCTGTCTCAGAGGATCACGGCCCGGTATCATCTTGGTTCACTATCAAAGGAAGAGGTGCGGGCATATGTGAATCACCGCCTGAAAATAGCCGGAGGCAGCGGACGGATATTCCCTGATAAAGTCATCGCAAGATTGCATCATCTTAGCCGCGGAATACCGAGATTAATCAATGTAATCTGCGACAGGACAATGCTTGGCGCCTATACTCAGGGCAAAGACACAGTCGATATCATAACTTTGCTGCATGCAGCGCATGAGGTTTTTGGAAAGAAAAGAAGAAGGAGGCAGCCAGTAAAGATATTGAGATGGGCGTTAGCCGGTTTAGTGGTTATTGGTCTCGGAGCAACGATTGCTGCTACCTATTACAATAATAAAGTTCAGCCGCCACCGGTAAAAGTCACGGCTATTTCAGGTAAGAAAGTGCAGACTCCGGAAGTCAAAACATTGGACACATTAGAATGGCCCCCCGGCCAAGCTATAGAACTGAGCAGGGATACAGCCTTCCAGTCGTTGTTTAAACTGTGGAATATTCCTTACGACAGCAAAGGGAAAATTGATGAATGCAAACAGGCGCTTGTCCATGGCTTACGGTGTATGGATAGGCCGGTTATCTTCAATGATCTGATCAATTTAAACAGACCTGCGGTGCTCAGAATGCTTGATGATAAAGGTCAGGAGTTTTACGCAACATTGACGGCATTAGATGGCCAGACTGCAACATGTATTGTTAATAATGAAAAGAAGACAATAGATATTAAAGAACTTGAAAGAAAATGGACAGGAGAACATATCCTTTTGTATAAAGCACCGGAAAATTATAAAGGCACAATCTATCCTGGCAATAAAGTATCAGAAGTTGACTGGTTGGACAAGCAACTGTCTGTTGTTCAGGGAAGGAAACATCAGACAAGAAAAACCTCTGTATATGATGAAAAACTTGTTGGCCTGGTGAAACAGTATCAGCTTTCAGAAGGGCTTGAACCTGACGGGGTCATAGGGTCTCAAACCATAATTCATTTGAATAACGCAACCGGCACTGATGAGCCTTTATTAAAAAATAATCAGGGGGATGGGAAATAAGATGTCTTATATCCTTGACGCCCTGAAAAAATCAGAAAAAGAGCGAAAGCTCGGTTCGGTCCCGGATATTATGACGGTTCAAGAAATACAACCAAAAGGGTCCAAAAAGCGACTTTTATGGATTTTATTGATTTTGCTGTTTTTGCTGTTGAATACCGCAATTTTAATCAGNGTATCCCCTTGGAAGTCAGAAAAACCGCAGACAGTTTCAGATCCGACTTATGATAAGCATATTGTTGCAAAGTCACAAAATACTTCTTCTCATGCATTATCAAAGACGGAAAATAATAAAGTCAGTACAATTCAGGATGGCAAAACAAAAAAGACACAATTGGCTGACAGCAAGATATCTTTCGATAACAAGAATTCCCTTCAGCAATCTAAAAAGTTGAATGCCGGGAAAGAGACTAAGGCAATCCCTGAAACAAAGATAAAACCTGAAGCGGTTTCGACAACTCCCCTTAAGAAAGAAGAAGCAAGCGATGTGACGTCTGAGACAAAACCGGATGATAACCATCTGCCTCCCCCCCTGCCGAACAAAATATATCATATTAGTGAACTGCCTCAATCCATACAGCAGAAACTGCCGACTTTTGCCATCTCGACATTCCTGTATTCTGGAGACCCGAGTTCCCGTTCGGTAAGAATCAATGGTCAGATGATGAGAGAAGGTCAATATCTGTCTGCCGGCCTGAAACTCGAAGAGATAATGCAGAACGGGATGATCTTCAGCTATCAAAACTACCGTTTTCAGGTTGGACTGAAGTAAATGAAAGAAGGGAAAGACTTATAAATAATCCTACCCTTTAGCGTTCTTTACATCCTAAAAAATATCATCGTATAATATACATTCACTAAATAAAAGTGATGATTACGAACAGAAAGGGTGATATTTAATGAATATAGTTGTATGCATAAAGCAGGTTCCTGATACGGCTGAAGTTAGGATCAATCCGGAGACAGGAACACTTATAAGAGAAGGTGTTCCGAGCATAATCAATCCTTTTGACATGCATGCCATTGAGGCAGGGATTCAGATAAAGGAAAAGGCAGGCGGGAAAGTGACTGTCATGAGCATGGGGCCTCCCCAGGCAGAGTCTGCGCTTCGGGACGCCATAGCAATGGGCGCTGATGACGGTATCCTCCTATCTGACAGGGCGTTTGCTGGCTCTGATACCTGGGCTACTTCATTCACCCTATCAAAAGCAATCGGAAAACTTGGCGCTGATATTATAATATGCGGAAAGCAGGCGATAGACGGTGATACAGCGCAGGTTGGTCCGGAGACAGCAGAATTTCTGAACATCCCGCATATCTCATATGTAAGAAAAATAGAAGAGGTTACTCAGAATTCTATAAAAGTTCAAAGGTTAATGGATGAGGGCTATGACATTGTAGAATCTTCATTCCCCGTGCTTCTGACTGCGGTAAAAGAGCTGAATGAACCGAGACTGCCGTCATTGAAGGGTAAGATGGCTGCGAAAAAGGCAGTGATTCAAAAATGGGGAGCATCAGATATCATGGCAGATCAGAATGATCTTGGACTTAAGGGTTCGCCGACCCAGGTAAAGAACATCTTTACCCCTGAGGCAAGGTCCGGCAGAAAGATTCTTGAAGGCGACACAGAAGAGCAGGTCGATGCCTTAATCCAGGAACTGAGGGGGATCAAATGCCTGTAAAAATAAACAGAGACAAATGTACCGGATGTGAAGAATGCCTTGCATCATGCCCTGTTTCAGCAATTGAGATGAAAGATGCCAAGGCTTTTATCAATGAATACTGCGAGGCATGCATGACCTGCATTAGCATCTGCCCTGAGGGTGCAATCATTGAAGTAGATAAAGAGGTCACTCAGGAAACAGACCTGAAATCATATAAAGGTGTATGGATAGTTGCTGAGCAGAAGGGCGGCAAGGTCTCCTCTGTAGCTTATGAACTGCTTGGCATAGGAAGGAAACTTGCCAAAGATCTGAACACAGAACTCGCAGCAGTCCTTTTCGGAGCGCCTGAATCAGAGGCCCGGGAACTGATTAAATGGGGAGCGGATAAGGTTTATCAATCAGGCAATTCTATTTTCGATGTATTCAATGACGAGCCTTACTCTCAGCTTATGACCTCTCTGATTCAAACACACAAACCTGAGATTGTGCTCGCGGGAGCAACACCCATTGGCCGTTCTTTTTTCCCAAGGGTGGCTGCAAGATTAAGAACAGGGCTTACCGCAGATTGTACATCTCTTGCCATTGATAAGGAGACAAATAACCTCCTCCAGATCAGACCGGCATTCGGCGGTAATATCATGGCAACAATCCTTTGCCCGAACAACAGACCGCAGATGGCCACTGTCAGGCCGAGAGTAATGAAGCGCGGAAAATATGAAGAGGGAAGAAAAGGCGACATAATAGAGATAAATACGGACGGTCTTTCTTCGAAAACAAAGGTTCTTGAGACAGTCAAGGAAGTCTCTGATATAGCGGTTAATCTGCAGGAGGCAGAGATTATTGTATCCGGAGGCAGGGGGCTTGGAGACCCGAAAGGATTCAAATTAATCGAGGAACTGGCAGATCTCCTCGGGGGGGCTGTCGGCTCTTCAAGGGCCTGTGTTGATGCCGGATGGATTCCGTACAGGCATCAGGTCGGTCAGACAGGCAAGACTGTTTGCCCGAAAATCTACATCGCATGCGGAATATCAGGGGCAGTCCAGCATCTTGTCGGCATGCAATCATCAGACATAATAATAGCTATAAACAAAAACCCTGAGGCCCCGATATTCAACGTCGCTACCTATGGAATCGTCGGCGATGTATATGATATCGTGCCATTGCTGATCAAAAAGATTAAAGAGTCGAAAGGTATTTCTTAATGAAAATTGCATTTGTATTCCCAGGTCAGGGTTCACAGTATGTGGGAATGGGTAGGGAAATTTATGAGAACTATGAACTTGCAAGAGAGGTTTTTCAGGAGGCTTCACGAGCTTTAGGGTATGATCTTGCAGACCTGTGTTTCAATGGTCCAAAGGATGAATTAAACAAGACGTTTAGGACTCAGCCATGTATCCTTACTGCAAGCACTGCTATATGCAGGGTATTATTATCAAAGGGCATAAGACCATCTGTTGTTGCAGGACACAGCCTGGGAGAATATTCGGCAATAGTTGCCGCTGAAAGCCTGTCGCTTCATGATGCGGTGATACTGACTGAAAAAAGGGGACTGTTCATGCAGGAGGCTGTACCGGAGGGGAAAGGACTCATGGCAGCAGTCATTGGTTTGGAGAGAGAGAAGGTTGATGGGATATGCAAATCTCTGCAATCAGGGTATGCTGCTCCTGCCAATTATAACTCTCCCGGTCAGATAGTGATTGCAGGGGAGATGAATGCAGTTCAGGAAGCGATAAAACTCTGTGATGACGCCGGAGCAAAGAGAACAGTTGCGCTTGCAGTGAGTGTCCCGTCACATTGCAAATTAATGGAACCTGTCTCTGAAAAACTTGCAGGATTGCTTGATTCGACAGTGTTGAAAAATCCTGTAATCCCTATAGTAAATAATGCGGATGCTTCCTTCCTGCATGATAGTGAGAGCATAAAAGCTTCGCTCATCAGACAACTCAGCTACCCTCTTCTGTGGGAAGATTCTATAAAGACTATTGCAGATTCCGGCGTAACGACATTTGTGGAAGTCGGTCCTGGAAAGGTTCTGTCAGGTTTGATAAAAAGAATAGTCTCTGAAGTAAAGATAATGAATTCCGAAGACATGAAAAGTTTAGAGAATACAGTATCTTCCCTCGGCAATTAAGTATTTCCAGACTTCTCCATCCCTTTAAAGGAAAATCACCCTTACTTGAAACTGATTACATTAGCGAATATACTAAAATCAAAAGGAGGATAAGTTTATGAAAAGAGTTATGGTTGTTATAGTTGCTGTGCTTTTGCTTGCAGGCATTGCATATGCGAAGGATTATGAGGTGACGAAAAAGGCCGGTGTTTACAATGTAATTGTTAAGATAGACAAGAACCCGCCCGTGGTTGGTGATAACAATATGAAAATTGACATCAAGGATGCTGCAGGCAATAATGTAACGGATGCAAAGGTAAAGGTTGAATATTCAATGCCTGCGATGTCCGGTATGCCGGCAATGAATTATAAGACAAATGCCGAATTAAAGGATAATGCATATAAGGCAAAGATTAATCTTTCTATGACCGGTTCCTGGAATATTGCTGTAAAGATAATAAAAGGCGGCAAAACCGCTTCCATGAAATTCAGCATTGATGCACATTAACCTTGAAAAACATGCTCCCGGAGAGAGGCAAAAAATAGTATATAGTAACCTGCGCTCATTTTTTTGCAGATACGCATTACTCTGTTTGTCTTCTGCTATCTGTGGACTGTTTATGTTTATTGCTCCTTATGCATTTGCTGACGATCTGAAGCTTGAGGAATTAATTGAAGAAGCTTTGAAAAAGAATCCCGAGCTTCTTGCTTATGAATCAATGGTAACAGCTTCAACTTACAGGGTGCCCCAGTCAAAAAGCCTTCCTGACCCCATGTTCATGTTCGGCTATCAGAACGAGGGATGGCGCCGATACACTTATGGTGAGATGCTGGGTGCTCAATGGATGTTCTCTGCATCACAGACGATCCCCTTCCCCGGCAAATTGTCGTTAAAGGGAGAGATGTCTGAAAGGGAATCTGAAAGTCTGAGGGCATCATATGAATCTGCTAGATTAAAGACCATTTTAAAGGTCAAAGAGCTCTACTATAACCTGTTTCTCATGTATAAGCAAATCGATCTTATACAGGACAAGGCGGTGCTTTTGAAGCAGGTCGAAGACGCAGCGGTTGCCAGATATTCAGCAGGCATGGGTTCACAGCAGGAGGTACTCATGGCACAGACAGAGAAATACATGCTGATCGAAAAAGAAGAGATGCTGAAACAGAAAGTGCAATCTCTTGAGGCGATGCTAAACACAACAACCGGCAGGGACGTTAATGCTCCATTAGGCAGACCTCTTGATTTGCTTTCTGCTGAATCTGATTACAGCATGGATACGATGATCAAAACAGCAATGGAAAAATCTCCCGAGATAAAATTAAGGGATAAAATGATTGCAGCAGCAGAGGCAAAGGTCAGGATTATGCAAAAGGAATATATCCCTGACTTCACTATAAGCGCGGGCTATTCTAACAGGGCAGGAGGGCAATTTGAAGACATGTGGAGTCTCACAACCACTATGAATATCCCTCTTTATTACAAGACAAAGCAGAAACAGGCTGTCCTCGAGGCAGAATCATCTCTGACCGTGACGAGACATGAACTTGAAGGCACCAAGCTGATGATATCTGCAAGCATAAGGGATAATTATTCAATGATGAAATCAGCAGAAACTCTGATGCGATTATACAAAAACGGACTGATTCCAAAGACCCGCCAGGATTTTGAAATGTCTCTTGCCGGATATATGACAGGAAAGGTCGAGGCAATAACTGTTATCACAAGCCTCAAATCACTGCTCGATTACGAATTCCTTTACTGGGGACAGCTTGCAGATAGAGAAAAGGCGATTGCAAGGATCGAAGCTGTTTCAGGGATTAATGGCAGGGTTTCAGCAGTGACGGAGAAAAAATGAAGAATAAAAATATCATAATAATCATTGCCGTATTATTATTCGCCGGATTTATCCTGTATTTTACAAAGGCAGGATTATTAAAGACTCCTGAAAAAAATACTGCCACTGAATCTCCTCAAAAACAGAATGCTTCAGGACATGGGGGACATATCCAGGATACAAAAGAGTCTGAGGCAGAGCCCGAAACCTCAGAGGAACAGGAAACTCCGACAATCGAGATACCTCCTGAAAAGCAGCAGTTAATCGGGGTAAAGATTGCTGAAGTGGCGGTGAGACCGTTTCGGAAGACTATCAGGACAGTCGGAAGAATAGAATATGATGAGAGAAGAACCGCTACAGTGAATACAAAAATCGAAGGCTGGATTGAGAAGCTTTATGTTGACTATACAGGCAGATATGTGAAAAAAGGAGAACCCCTTGCAGAGATCTTTAGCCCTGAGCTTATTGCAACGCAGCAGGAATTTCTAAATGCTCTTAGATGGACAAAGCAGAATAAGGAGAATGAAGGAGACTTTTCTGATAAAAAGATAGGCAAAATGCTTGGAATAGACGCTGAGACAATAGTCGAAGCATCAAGGCAGCGATTAAGATTATGGGATATCAGTGAAGAGCAGATTAAAAAGATCGAGGATACAGGAAGGCAGATAAGAACTATTACTATCTACAGCCCTGTGACCGGTTATGTTACACAAAAGATGGCTGTGCAGGGAATGAAGGTAATGCCGGGAGAAAAGCTTTTTGATGTAGCTGACCTTTCATCATTGTGGGTAATCGCTGACATATATGAATATGAGCTTTCTCTCGTAAAATTAGGGCAAAAGGCAAAGATTACCCTAAGCTATTTCCCTGATAAGGAGTTTTATTCACAGATTAATTACATATATCCTTCTATATCCGGCACAACAAGGACAGTAAAGGTTAGGTTTGAGATTGCGAATTCCGGCGGGCAGCTTAAACCGCAGATGTTTACCAATGTTGAGATAAAGATTAATATGGGTACAAAACTTGCGATACCTTATGATGCTGTTATAGATACAGGCACAAGACAGGTTGTCTATGTGGATAAGGGAGAAGGTTATTTTGAGCCGAGGGAGGTAATGCTTGGCATTAGTATTGAGGGCTTCAGAGAGGTGATTAAGGGGTTAAAATCAGGAGAAAAGATCGCTGCATCAGCCACATTCCTTATTGACTCAGAAGCACAGTTAAAGAATGTAACCCCGCTTGGTGGGCATAAACACTGAGAAATCACCCTACACATCTCCTCAAGAATAGCAAATTATGATATCCAGGATCATCGAATACAGTGCGAGAAACCGATTGATCGTTATCCTTTTAGTTACAGTGCTCTCTTTGTGGGGATATTGGGCAATTAAAAACATACCACTCGATGCCATCCCTGATCTCAGCGACACTCAGGTGATTATCTTTACCGAATGGGCTGGAAGAAGCCCTGATCTTGTAGAAAACCAGATAACATATCCTATTACATCTACCCTGCTTGCTGCACCCAAGGTACAGGCTGTACGAGGCTTTTCGTTTTTAGGAAGTTCGTTCATATATGTAATTTTTGAAGAAGGCACAAACATTTACTGGGCAAGGAGCCGTATCCTTGAGTACTTACAATCAGTTAAAGAGAAATTGCCGTCCAATGTAAATCCTGTTTTGGGGCCAGATGCAACAAGCCTTGGGTGGGGCTTCTCATATGCTGTAGTTGATGATACAGGCGCATATGATCTTGCTCAACTGAGGTCTGTACAGGACTGGAATATCAAACTTGCGCTTGAGAGCGTGCCGGGGGTTTCCCAGGTTGCGAGTGTTGGCGGATTTGTAAAGCAGTATCAGATAACATTAGATCCTAACCGACTTGCCGCCTACCGCATTCCCTTAATGAAAGTCATCGAAGCAGTGAGAAAGAGCAATAAAGATGTAGAGGGAAGGGTACTTGATTTCTCAGGCGTCGAATACATGGTTAGAGGCCGCGGTTACATAACAAATACCAAAGACCTGGAAAATATTTCTATCGGCACAAATGGTTCCGGCACCCCGGTATTTTTACGGGACGTTGCCAATATACATATCGGGCCTGAAATAAGAAGAGGCCTTGCTGATCTCGATGGTAGAGGAGAGGTTGCCGGAGGCATTGTTGTTGTGCGTTTCGGTGAGAATGTGCTGAATGTCATAGAACGGGTGAAGGAAAAGATTAAAAAAGATATTCAGCCGTCTTTGCCAAAGGGGATGAAGATTGTTACCACCTATGACAGGACAGATTTGATTCGCAGATCTATAGATACTTTAAAAGATGAAATAATCAAGCTTTCCCTCGCTGTCAGTTTGGTATGCATAATATTCCTCTTTCACCTCCCGAGTGCCCTTGTTGTGATATTTACCATACCCGTTGCTATCATTATTTCCTTCATCTGTATGTATTACCTGGGTGTGACGTCAAACATCATGAGTCTCGGAGGAATCGCAATAGCAATAGGAGCGATGGTAGACGCATCTATAATAATGGTTGAGAATGCGCATAAAAAACTCGGCGATTGGCAGTTGCACGGAAAACAGGGAAGTCGGGTAAATATAATAATAGAGGCGGCAAAGGAAGTCGGTCCATCTCTCTTCTTTTCACTCCTGGTAATAACTGTCGGATTTCTCCCGGTATTTACCCTTCAGGCCCAAGCAGGAAGACTTTTTAAGCCACTGGCTTATACAAAAACATTTGCCATGCTCTTTTCATCGTTTCTTGCGATTACGCTTACCCCTGTTCTTATGACTGTTTTTATGAGGGGAAAGATGCAGCTTGAGGAAAAAAATCCTGTGAGTCATATGCTTCACAAGTTATATGAACCTGCAGTAAGGATCGCTCTCAGATATAAAAAGATAATAATCATACTTGCGATAGTAATTATGGCAACCACAGCGTATCCTTTTTTGCAGCTGGGATCGGAATTCATGCCACCGCTATATGAAGGGACTCTTTTTTATATGCCTGTGACAGTGCCTGGTGCATCTGTATCCGAGGTATCGAAACTACTGCAGATACAGAATAAAATCCTGATGGAGATACCCGAGGTTATACAGGTCTTTGGCAAAGCAGGACGCGCAGAGACTGCAACAGACCCTGCGCCGCTTGAGATGTTCGAGACCGTGATTAATCTGAAGCCTGAATCAGAATGGCGCACAGGCATGGATGTTGATAAACTCAAGAATGAGATGAATGATGCGCTAAGTATCCCGGGAGTTGCAAATTCATTCACCATGCCGATTAAGGCAAGGATTGATATGCTTGCCACAGGTATCAGGACGCCGGTAGGGATTAAAGTCCTCGGTCCGGATACTGATATGATAGAAAAAATATCCCTGGATGTTGAGAATGCTGTTAAAAATGTTTCCGGTACAAGAAGCGCATACGCGGAAAGATTGACAACAGGTTATTTCCTCGATATCAAACCGAAAAGGGAGGAGTTGCCGCGTTACGGCCTTACCGGAGATGATGTTCAGGATGTTATAGAGACTGCCATCGGAGGTATGAATGTTACGACTACTGTTGAAGGGAGGGAAAGATACACTGTTAATGTAAGATACGCCAGGGAATTAAGGAATGATATAGAAAAAATAAAAAGGATACTTATTCCCGTTAACCTTTCCGTTAGCCCTTATGCAATGGCTTCGGCTTCATCTGAAGAAGGCATTACACAGATACCATTGGGAGAGGTTGCCGACATCAGCATTAAGAAAGGACCGGTGGTTATCAAGAGTGAAGATGGTCTCCTCGCAAACTATGTATTTATCGATTTTACAGGACGGGATGTAGGCAGTTATGTGGAGGAGGCGAAGAAGAGTGTTGAATCCAGGGTAAAGTTGCCTGATGGTTACAGACTTGAATGGAGCGGCGAATACGAATACCTTCTCAAGACACACAAAAGACTGAAAATCGTTATCCCTCTGACAATCCTTATCATATTTGTCCTTATATATTTCAATACAAAATCTGTAATAAAGACAGGTATTGTCTTCCTTGCAGTCCCGTTTTCTCTTGTTGGTTCTTTCTGGCTCCTTTACCTTCTCAATTATAATATGAGTATCGCTGTGTGGGTTGGTATTATCGCTCTCGCAGGTCTTGATGCAGAAACAGGGGTAATAATGCTCCTGTATCTTGATCATGCATACGAAAAGTGGAAAAGAGAGGGAAAGTTGCGTGGGAAGGATGATCTTAAAGAAGCGATTATGTATGGTGCTGTGAAGAGGATAAGGCCAAAGATCATGACTGTGAGCGTGATACTTGCAGGCCTTGTGCCCATTTTATTCAGCCATGGCACCGGTGCGGACGTCATGAAAAGGATTGCTGCACCGATGGTTGGAGGAGTTTTTACTTCAACCATCCTGGAACTCATCATCTATCCTGCAATCTATATGCTGTGGAGAGGGAGGAAATTGCAATAGTTCTTAGGTTAAAATAATGTATTCTAATGAAAGATCATATTAATAATTTCCTTCGATATCTTGAAGTTGAGAAGGCTGTCTCAGTTCATACGTTGCGGGCATACAGAAAAGACCTCGAAGAGTTTTCAGAGTATTCAAAAACTGAGCCTCATGATATAGATTTGCTGGATGTGCGCGGTTTTGTTGCCGGGCAGATAAGGAATGGACTTAGTAAGACAACAGTAAGCAGGCGGTTGTCCAGTATCAGGTCATTTTTTAAATTCATGCACAGGGAAGGGTACATCAAAACAAATCCGGCAAAGCTCATTTCAAACCCGAAAGTTCCGAAGTTATTGCCCAGGTTTCTTTCTGTTGATGATGTTTTTTCCCTTGTAGAGAAACCTGATGGAACAGGTTTTTTGCCAATAAGGGATAAGGCAATCCTTGAGCTTCTTTACTCAAGCGGCCTTAGAGTCAGTGAGCTTTCAGGCATCAACATAGATGATATCAACATTAGGGAATCTCTGGTAAAGATACGCGGGAAGGGCAGGAAGGAACGTATAGTGCCGATAGGTTCAAAGGCAATTGACGCCATAAAGTCATATATGATAGAAAGGATACTCAGGAAAAATAAGGATAAAGCGTTATTTTTCAATAGGATGGGAACCCGGTTGACAGATAGGGGAGTAAGACGTATAGTAGTAAAATACGCTAAAGCCCTGGCCATGAACGGTCAGATCGGGCCGCATACTCTGAGACATTCATTTGCAAGCCATCTGCTACAGGGAGGCGCAGACCTCAGGGTAATACAGGAGCTTCTGGGGCATTCCTCACTTTCAACAACCCAGAAATACACCCATCTTGATATTACACATCTGATGGATATTTATGATAAGGCACATCCCTTTACAAGGGAAGAGGAAAAGTTAAA
>WSSedA1B3DRAFT_1000267_pt1 | contig 15341 bp, 16 predicted proteins | sample WetSurSiteA1Bulk_FD_9468 | JGI IMG/M metagenome (IMG submission 9468)
AATTCAAGATGGAGCCACCATAAGACGCGTCGTTTAGCCGACGCGTATCCGGACTTCCAGTCCGTAACTCAAACCCACCAGCTTTTAGCTGGTGGTTGTTTAGTCTCCATTTTGTATTTTTATTACTTTTAAGTTGTTCCGCTTCGAGCGGCATATTTAAATCTTGCATCAACAAAATCATAGCGGCATTAATATGGTTTGGTGATAAATCACTAGATGCGATTTTGACCCCCTGTATTGGAGGTGTCGTTATAGTGGGTAGAATGCGTTCAAACTTAAACCCAGCAGATTTAAACGTTTCATATATTTGTGTTGCCAATGCCCACGCTTCAGAGTCATCGGTTACACAAGTTATTTCCACAGTATCTTTTTCAAGAAATTTAAATGCCTCGGAGGTGATAGCTGAAATTGCATTATCAGAAATAATTCTTAGTTTCTGTTTATCTTCAAGACTAGCAATCAATATATGAGCATCATCAACTTTTTGTCTAGCATGTTCAGCTTTCACTTCATTAAAGCGTTCTTTTATTGAACCCATTTGGATTGAACCATAAGTGCCAATAGCAACTAGAAACGCGTCTATTATGAGAAAGATATTTGATGCGTCATAAAGAGCATTTACTGTATCTTGTGATAAGGAATTAAACATGAGAAATTCCATCTTTTGGTTTTTTGCTTGTTACGTTTCATAGTTTCCACGCTCTGATCTGACAACGGTCCAGTGTTGTGTTTGTGACGCTGGAGCGTCAACGACGGCATTCCAGCTCAAGAGTGTTGGAACGATAACACTTCTTTTCGTGCCTTTCGTGGACTTTATTTACCTCCGATTCAAGCTATTTAAATACCGCGTAACACCTTGTTGTACAGTTAAAAATTCACGATCGTACCCTGCCGCTCTTAAGCCTGAAATATCGGCTTGGGTATAACTTTGATACGCGCCTTTTAAATGCTCTGGAAAAGGAATGTAGTGAATCTCACCTTTTTTATGCCAAGCAAGCACTGCGTTAGCCATAGTGTTAAAGGTTTCGGCGCGTCCTGTACCAACATTAAAAATACCACGTTGGTTTGGATGGTCTAAAAACCACAAGTTCACCGCCACTACATCATCAACATGAATAAAATCACGTTGTTGTTCGCCATCGGCATAACCATCACAACCTGCGAATAAACGCACTTGTTGATGGTCAATAACTTGCTGGTTAAAGTGAAATGGTGTGCTACTCATTGAGCCTTTGTGTTGTTCTCTAGGACCATAAACATTGAAATAACGAAAGCCGACAATCGGGCTTTTGGTTTCAGGCAGTAATGCACGCACATATTGATCGAATTGGAATTTTGAATAGGCGTACATATTAATGGGATGCTCACATTCCCGTTCAACACGAAAGCCATGCTCGCCATTGCCATAAACGGATGCTGAAGAGGCATAAATAAAGGCGATATTTTTAGCGATACAGGCTTGCAATACACGCTTGGAATATTCGTAATTATTCTGCATCACATACTGACCATTCCATTCAGTGGTCGCTGAACACGCACCTTGATGAAATACTGCCCGCACTTTATTTAAAAATTTGGGCTGTGCGAGGTTTTCCAAAAATTCTGTTTTATCCATGTAATCGGCAATATTCAAATCGGCGATATTGAGCATTTTGCGCCCATTTTCTAAATTATCGACCAATAGAATATTACTTATACCGCGTTCATTTAAAGCGCGAATTAAATTACTACCGATAAAACCTGCACCACCTGTGACGATAATCATTCCCCTGCCCTCGCTTTGTTAATCATGCGCGTTGTTGATTGCCCATCAACAAACGATAAAATTTTGACTTCGCCACCTGCTTTTAATACACACTCAGCCCCTGCTACTTGATCGGGCGTGTAGTCACCGCCTTTGACAATCACATCGGGTAATAAGCGGCAATATAGACGTTCGGGTGTTTCTTCTTCAAATACCACAACCCAATCGACACAGGCTAAGGCGGATAATACCGTCATGCGTTCTTGCAAGCCATTAATCGGACGCGATTCGCCTTTTAATTGCTTAACTGAGGCATCGGAATTGACGGCAACGATTAATCTATCGCCCAATGCTCTGGCTTGTTGTAAATAAGTAACGTGTCCTGCGTGCAGTAAATCAAAACAGCCGTTCGTCATAATGACGCGTTCATCGCGGGCTTTTGCACCTGCGATTAAGTGGACTAATTCATCCTCGGATACCACGCCAAATGCAGAATCACGCTCACCGTGCATAGCGCGGGTGAGTTCTAGCATGGAAACAGTTGATGTACCCAGTTTACCGACCACAATACCTGCGGCTAAATTGGCAAGATACATAGCTTCAGTTAGTGCCTTGCCTATAGCGATACTTAACGCCATCACCGCAATCACGGTATCGCCCGCGCCTGTTACATCAAATACGTCTTTGGCTTGGGCTGGCAGTGAATGCACTTGTTCAGCTTGTATTAGCGTCATGCCCGCTTCGCCGCGTGTCAGTAATAGCGTGGGAATATGATTGTGTTGTAACAAATGACGCGCTTTTGCTAGTAACGCGGCTTCGTCATAACACACACCAACTACCGCATGTAATTCGGCTAAGTTAGGCGTGAGAATATCGGCATGAGCATAACGCTGATAATCAACACCTTTAGGATCAACTAAAGTGGTTAAGCCTTTATGTTTAGCTAATTGAATATAATTCGCGACATCGACTAACGTGCCTTTGCCATAATCAGAAAACACAATCACATCGTGTTCAGGCAGATGCTGTTTTAAGTGGCTTAATAATGCGGCGTGGTCAAAATGTAGCGTGGTTTCTTCAAAATCCACACGAATCAATTGTTGATGTTGCGCCATAATGCGTAACTTACAAATCGTGCGAATTGCCTCTTCAACGACAAAATCACACGCTACGCCTTGGGCTTCTAATATTTGTTTAAGGGTTTCGCCTTCTGCATCCGCACCTACCACACCCAGCAGCGTGACATGACCACCTAACTTGGCAATATTTAATGCCACGTTACCCGCACCGCCAACACGCTCTTCGGTACTTTTAACCCGTACTACAGGCACAGGTGCTTCTGGAGAAATCCGCGCCGCAGTGCCAGACCAATAACGGTCCAGCATGACATCGCCGATGACTAAAATCCGCGCTTTATTAAATTCAGGCGTTGTTGCTAACACTTAATTTCTCCTCAACCACGCCACACCAATAGTGACCGATTAAAATATGGGCTTCTTGAATACGGGCTGTTACCGTTGAGGGAACGCACACTGTTAACGTGGCGTGTTCACGCAATACACCGCCATTACCACCTGTTAAAACGATAACCGTCATGCCTTTGGCACGCGCCGCGATGGCTGCTTTTAATACATTGCCGCTATTGCCTGAGGTAGAAATGGCAATCAAACAATCATGGCTATTGCCGAGTGCTTCCACTTGGCGGGAAAAAACCGTGTCAAAGTCAAAATCATTGGCGTGAGCGGTTAAAATTGAACTGTCTGTTGTTAACGCAATCGCCGCCAATGCCTTGCGTTTTTTCTCATATCGCACCACAAATTCTGCTGCAATATGCTGACAATCCGCCGCACTACCGCCATTACCACACAGTAAAATTTTGCCGCCTTGTTGTAGCGTGCTGATTAATAACTCTGCTGATTGCTCAATGACCTCATGGCAACTCGCTAAGTCATTCATCACTGCACGATGCTGTTCAAGCTCGTCTATAAAGGGTTTCAATACCTTGTCTCCGCTGTCGCATTTTTATAATGCGGGTATTTTATCATTAGTGGAGGGGTGTGAGGGGTGTTGTGTGCTTGATGGGGAATTGATAGATAGCTCTTGCCGCAAGAAAGGCAAGAGGTATCTATCGAACGGTAGGAACTTATTTCCGTTCTTTCAATAAATCGCGTATTTCCGTTAGTAACAGTTCTTCAGCCGATGGTGGTGCTGGAGCTTTTGGTGCTTCTTCCTCTTTACGTTTTAGTGCATTAATGGCTTTTATGACCATAAAAATGACGAATGCAATAATGGTGAAATCGACTAATGTTTGAATAAACTTTCCATAACTAATAACAACAGCAGGCGCGTCTCCTACTGCCTCTTGAACCACAATAGCCAGTTTAGAGAAATCAGCTCCACCTAATAACACACCAATTGGCGGCATGACTACATCAGCTACAAAGGATGAAACAATTTTGCCAAAGGCAGCACCAATAATGATACCAACTGATACATCAACAACATTGCCTTTGATTGCAAAATCTTTAAATTCTTTGATTATACTCATGAATTTTTACTCCAGATTAACGTTTCAGGTCAAGTTAGTATAACGTAATCCAATCCACTACAACTATTAACGATAGTTTTGCTGTTGTGGGTAGCCCTGTTGTTGAGGATAACCTTGCTGTTGTGGGTAGCCCTGTTGTTGAGGATAACCTTGCTGTTGTGGGTAGCCCTGTTGCTGAGGATAACCTTGCTGTTGTGGGTAGCCCTGTTGCTGAGGATAACCTTGCTGTTGTGGGTAGCCCTGTTGCTGAGGATAACCTTGTTGTTGTGGGTAGCCCTGTTGCTGAGGATAACCTTGTTGTGGTTGCTGATAGCCAGACGGTCTAGTGGGTGGTAATTTGCTACCTGTCACGACTTTCTTGATATAGCCTTTGCCCTGCATACAGCCATCAATTTGATTGGGGGGAATCAAGGCTTTAGTAGCAACATTTTTAATGATGCTCAACGCATCACCGCCCGCTAAGGGGTTATCATCACCCGTGTTAACTTGGTCTTCACAATCGGCTGTTTCACTAGGATCAGCTAAATAGCCTTGACGATCTGTCCAAACGGTTCTTTGCTTTGGGGCGGCATGAGCAGTTGTTAGCCCTAACGATAATAATAGACTAACCAGCACACCCATTTTTAATGCAGATGTTGAATTCATGATAAGTTCTCTTTAGTGATTAAATTAAAACGGTAATTTTGCTATGAATAACTGAACGTTTGCTGAATGTGACTATAACTCGGCAGGTTCAGGTTGTTCTTTAAATTGTATGGCGTGTAAACGTGCATACGCGCCATTTTTTTCTATCAAATCATTGTGTGAACCTTGTTCGACGATGCGTCCTTGTTCCATAACCAGGATCATATCAGCATTTTCAATGGTTGATAAACGATGTGCTATTACCAATGTTGTGCGTTGCCCCATGACTTTTTGTAAAGCGTCTTGTATGTAACGTTCTGATTCAGTATCTAATGCGGAGGTGGCTTCATCTAATATGAGTATGGGTGCGTCTTTTAATAAAGCGCGAGCAAGCGCGAGTCGTTGGCGTTGTCCGCCTGATAATTTCACGCCGTTTTCACCGATTTCAGTGTCCAAACCTAATTCCATGTTATTAATAAATTCCATTGCATAAGCATCAATGGCGGCGGCTGTGACCGCTTCACGACTTGAATCTGCTAACGCGCCATAAGCAATATTATTAAAAACCGTATCATTAAATAAGGTCACTTGCTGATTCACTAGGGCAATTTGTCTGCGTAAATTAGTGAGTTTATAGTGACTAATTTCCACACCATCAAGCAGTATTTCACCTTCTTTATGATTATAAAAACGTGACACCAAACTGACTAAAGTGCTTTTACCACTACCCGACGCGCCAACCAGTGCGATAGTTTGTCCAGCTTCGGCTTTAAAGCTAATATCAATTAAGGCAGGTTCGTTCACACCATCATATTGAAAGGTTAAATGTTTAAATTCTAGCGTACCAACACAGCGTTTAACTTCATAATCGCCATCATCAATTTCGCCTTTTTCATCCAAAATTTCAAATAAAGATTCTGCGGCAACGATGCCTTTTTGAATATCACTATTAGCATCACTGAGTTGGCGTATGGGTTTGGGTAACAAAAAAGCGGCTGTTAAATAGCCGACAAATGCGCCTGTTGAAGATTGTTTCATAAAAAATAATGCTAAGTACATCAGTCCTGACAAGGCGATAGCAATAATAATTTGTAAAACGGGTGTATGTATGGCAATGGTGGTCGATAGCTTAAGCGACTGACGGCGATTAAATAAACTGCTGTCTAAGAATCGCTGTTTTTCATACTCTTCGCCGCCATAACTACGCACTACACGATAGCCACCGACTAATTCTGAGGTGATGTGCGTAATGTCACCGATGGATTCTTGAATGCGTTTACTGATAATGCGTAATCGCTTACTGACATAAACCACTAACACAGCAATAATCGGAGTAATACAGACAAACACTAACGACAACTTCCAGTTGCTGTAAAACAAGTACGCCAATAAACCCAGCGCAGTTAGCCCTTCGCGGACAAAGGTACGAATGGCATCGGTTGCGGCGTTAGTGACTTGCCCAACATTATTGGTGATACGCGAAATCATGTGACCGCTGTTATTGGCATCAAAATAGACAGTGGGTAATTCGGTATATTTATCAAAAATCTCACAACGTAACGTATGTACTACGTTACAAGAGACTTTGGATAAAAAATAGTTACCCAAAAACGCGCCAATGCTACGCACCACAATCAAGCCACTAAACAACAGCGGCAACAAATACATTTTCTCGCGGTTGTGGCTTTGTAAGGTGTTGATGATGTTTTTAATCAAGGCAGCAAACAACGGCTGTGTAGCGGAATAGATTAAAAAGCCAAATATACTCACCACAAATAGAGCGCGATGAGGTTTTAAATAGGTCAATAATCGCTTGTAGATTTGCGCGTTACCGCTAAGTTCTTTCTTCATAGTGTTGATATGTTTTGTTTATGAGATTTGTCCACGGAAAACTGGACATTGCTTTAAAGATACTGGGAAACGCCTTTTTTAGCGATTAAAAACTCCTTATCCGCTAAGCGTTCCATTAAGCGGGCGTAATTGACATCGTGTTGACTGCGGTCGTTATGACTGTGCCAACAATGTAGCACAGGTGCGGCAAATCGCCCTTCTTTACGGCGCACGCCTGCATGAATCAAACGGATGACTAAATCAGAATCTTCATAACCCCAACCTTCAAACAGTTCATCAAAGCCGTTGACGTGCAAAAAATCTTCGCGCCAGATTGCCAAATTACAGGTCATGGCTTTTTGCCATTTTTGTGGTTGGATTTTTCTTAGAAATCCTAGCGGTAGTTTTAAAAATGGCAGGGTACGATTGATTTTGCCTTGTAAGCGTAGTTTCAAAAAATAACTCGCGGGTTTTTCATGCAGTAACAGCGACTTTGCCATCACTTCTTGGGTAAACGTTTGGCTTAATAATACCCGATTACCCGCGACAAAATAGCCTGCCTCCGCTAAGCGTCTATGCGTAGCAATAAAATCAGGGCGAGCAATACAATCACCATCCAGAAACAGAAGATATTCACCTTGGCTTTTCGCAACGGCTTTGTTGCGTATCGTACCTGCGCGAAAACCTTGGTCTTCATGATGAACGTAACGGAATGGTACGGGACTGTCCGCGCCATAGCTTTGGGTTAAAGCTAGATTTTCAGCCGAAGAGCCATCATCAGCAATGATAACTTCAAAATTCAAATCGGTTTGTGCGTATAGACTTTTTAAACACAGTTGTAAGGCAGCAGCCCAATTGTAAGTGGTGATAATGACTGAGATTAACTTCATAAGCGGGTATTTTTTTCGTTTTGTAAAAACCACAGTTTAACATAACGATAATAAGCTCCTTCTGCATTGGAGATAGCTAACAGCAAACCTTGTTGCCCATCTAAAAATGCGGCTTTTAAAAAATAAGTGCGTATAAATGTCCATAGTCCTTTCATGATGGCTTTAGGCAAGGAAGATCGCACGCCTTTTTCATCCAGTAACTTCGCGCCTAATGAAGAATAATTATTCACCTTGTGTAGCACTTCTTCAAAATCGACAAACGCATCATGCAGAAACGGCATGGTTAAGCGACCAATCTTGCCTGTCACGATAATGCGCTCATGCACGACTGCATCGGTAAACTCACCACATTCACGGCGAAATAAACGCAACACATAATCAGGAAACCAGCCGCCATGACGCATCGCACGTCCGCAATAATTCGATAAACGCGGAATTTCAAAGCCGTTAAGGTCAGGCGTTTGCATGGCGGCAATAATTTCAGCTTTCAATTCAGGCGTGACAATTTCATCGGCATCAATCGACAACACCCAATCTCCTGTCGCTTTATTTAACGCCCGTTGTTTTTGTATGCCAAAACCTTGCCAATCAGTGATATAAACATGATCGGTATAAGTGCGGCATACGCCCACCGTGTCATCGGTACTGCCAGAATCCAAGACAATAATTTCATCCGCCCACGCGACAGATTGCAAACAGCCACCGATATGCGGGGCTTCATTTTTAGTGATAATAATCACGCTGAGAGTTGACATAGTTAATCGACCATCAACCAAGCAGTAGCCCTATCTAACTCAGCAGGTGAAAAATACGCAACAGGAAAACTACGAAAACCCGCACCCACTGACATTAATGTTAAGTCGCGCCATTTTTCTGCACCGACTATTGCCATTTTTTTAATATATGGATCGCTTTTTTCCTGAAATGACACATCAGCCCAATTTTCGTCTTTACTCCAGCCTTGAAAATCGTCTAAGAGAGTAAGAATACTAATCTTACCGCGCTCTGGGATAACATCAAAGGTCGCTCTTTGTAAAGCGAGTTGCTCAGGATAGGTAAATAAACCAGATAGTTTGACGGTCACAACGCCATCAATGTTACTTATGATTTCCGCGCTCATAGTGTTTTCCAAAGGGTTTAATAGCGTGATGGTAAGTTATTCACCGCTTGCAAATCCCACGCTTGCGGTTCGATAGAGGCTTCTAACTGGTTTTCAGTAACATCATCTAAGTCACTGAAAAAATCTAAACCTGTTTGAGCTTCGATATTATCAATACTGGTTACAAATTGGCTTAAGGGTTCATTGCCTTTAATGGTTTGCGGCACTAAAAATGCCAGCACTTTAGACGATTGATTGGGTTTAGCTTCGGTGATGTATATCTTGTAAAACGCATCGGGAATTTCTACGCGCCATGATGAAGATAAGCGTTCAGTTGAACCTGTAAAGACAGGTCCTGTAATCACCCAAATTTTATCCGCCTGTTTGGTGAAATATTTAGCTTCAACTTCTTCTAAACGTTGCCAAAATTGTCGATTCAATTTTGGCGTTTGTGGACTGATATTGGTCATTAAAAAACTATCTTTTTGCCCTTCTGCGCCATAAAGATGACTAATCGCATAATTGGGTGCGTTATGCCCACGATCATAACCGCTTTTGTTATAGCTATCGTGCTTGATACGGTTAAAGACTCGCTTATCGGTGCTAAAACGCGTAAGACGCGGCAACGATGGCTCACCTTCATCAATCGGTGTTAACGCATATTCCACCCACAACGGATTACCGCGTATATCAGAATAGCCCACGATAAACCCGTGATTGCGCAGTGTATGAAACCAAGTATTGATGCTAAAGCTGGTGGCTTTGGGCTTGCCTTGATAGAGCAAATTATCACTACAGCCAACTAAGCCGATGATTAACGCCGACAACAATAACGAACGAAACAGACTATTCATAAATTCAGATTAATAATTTCTCTTAACAATGCAGTGGCATAACTGCCAGCAGGTAAAGTGAAGCTTAGGGTTAATGTGGCATCGTCTATAAATTGCCATTGTAAATCGGGGATATTGACTCGCAAAGCGCGGCGGTCTTGTTCTAAACCACACGCTATTAAACCATCGGCTAATTCTGAATAACTAGCGATAATACTGTGTTCTAATGGCGAAAGTTCAGCACACCCTTTACCCCATAAAATACCTGTCGGGTGAATTTCTTGAGCAGCAAGTCGGCGATTAATATCTGCATCCACTTGTTCCGTTTTAAAAAAACTATGCGAACCATCAAACGCGCAATATTCACCTTTTTGTGCCTGATTCCAGGTTTTATCTAAAACTCGTTGAGCTAAAATTTGATTAAACAAATACGAACGAGCTGCTGATAAATAAATGCTACGTTGTTCACGTCCCACTTTCGCACCTTCAAACATTGCCAGTGCTTTATTAACATTCTGCCCTGCATGACCAAACCGCTGTTCACCATAATAATTGGCAATACCGTCTGTTTTTATTGCGTTAAGTTGTTGTTCGGTTTTTATTTTGTCACCTTGCCAATCTCGAATAACTAATTGAAAGCTATTACCCGATAACACGCCGCGCTTTAGTTTCCGCGCATGACGCACAGAATGCAAGACTTTGATAGTATCAGTTTCAAAGCCATACCAATCTGGATCCGCTTTACCCGCTAACCAAACGCTAAACCACTGACTAGTGACGGCGTGGCGATCTTTAAGCCCTGCATAGCTCACGTCACGTTGTCTAACGCTTGCAAATTTTGCTAATTGCCTTGCCACATAATCAGTATTTTCCCCCGTCTTTTCGATGAATAAAAAAACGTGTTCACCTGAACCAGACGGCTCAAAAGCTAGCTGTTCAGTAACGATAAAATCTTCAGGTACAGCGCGAATTTTGCCTTGTCCAGACGGCGCACCCTGCACATAAGCCCAAACGGGCAGCTCTATGGCACTCATTTTTCAATTAACACAATCGCTTGTACCGCAATGCCTTCTTTCCGTCCTTCAAAACCTAATTTTTCAGTGGTGGTGGCTTTCACATTAATACAATCAAGCGGCACTTTTAAATCGTCGGCAATATGAAAACACATCGCCGCTGTGTGCGGTGACATTTTTGGGGCTTGCGCAATAATAGTTATATCGGCATTCACCAGCTTATAACCTTTCTCTTGTACCACTTTATAAACATGACGCAATAACACCCGACTATCCGCGCCTTTAAAAGCAGGATCAGTATCGGGAAAATGTTTGCCTATATCACCTAATGCCGCCGCGCCTAAGAGCGCGTCACTTAAGGCGTGTAACACCACATCACCATCCGAATGTGCTTCTAAACCTTGTGAGTACGGAATAGTGACACCGCCTAAAATAATATACTCGCCGTTGCAAAAACGGTGGACATCATAGCCCTGACCTACTCTAATCATTTTGTTACTCCTAATATGACCTAAATATAAACAATATGATGCCTTGTAGAGATGCTGTAATGCAACGTCTCTCGAAAGTGCAGTATAAGCTATGTAAATTTATTGCCTTATATACCTTATAGAATAGCTTTATATAACACAGTTTATTATTGTGTAATTGCATAAATACTAGGAATAACCTGATACAGATAAGCGGCATAATTTTTGCTGAAATAGCTTTCTAAAAACTCTATCAGTCGTTATGCTCGAATTTTACAATGTCTAAACATCGCTTACTCGACAAACTATTTCGTCATCATAGTATGGAATTAATGACATTCGCTCATTCCCGCGTTGGTCAAGTAGACGCTGAAGACCTTGTTCAGGAAGCGTATTTGCGCTTATTGCAACATCCTGATTGCACTACGATTCATAATCCGCGAGCTTATTTATATAAAATTATTGCTCATCTGGGCTTTGATTATCATCGTCGTACCTCATTGCGTAATCAATATATCGAGTTGAATGGCTTTGAAGCTGATAGTGTTATTTCATCGTTACCATCACCTGAGACATTAACTGATGGGCAGTTATTGTTAAAAAAATGTTTAATGGCATTGGAAACCTTGCCTGAAGTATATCGTCATGTATTTTTGCTAAACCGCGTTGATGGCTTATCACACAAAGAAATTGCCAAGGCGTTACAATTACCGCAACGCACTGTTGAGCGTTATTGTGCTAAAGCCTTAGCGCATTGTTTTGTAACCACTTTCCACGATAAATCCTAATATGACAGCCAGACAAGCAAGCACTATTCAGCAACAAGCCAGTTATTGGGTCACACGTCTGCATTCAACTGACTGCACCGATGCTGAGCGTTATGCGTTTGATGGTTGGTTAGCCAAAAATGAACAACACCGTATTGCCTATCAACAGGTTTTAGCTTTCTGGCAAGAGTTAGCACACATTGAATCCCACGCAGGGGCTGAATTGAAGGCGGCGCGGGCTTATTTGCGTGACCACCGCCAAGCACGGCGTAAGGTTTCGAGCAAACGGGCGGCAACAGTGTTATCGCTACTGCTGGTGATGAGTGTCAGTCCTCTGTTTTGGTCATGGCTCAATACGCAAAATTACCATACAGCAAAGGGTGAACACTCGAGTATTGAACTCAGTGATGGTTCACAGATTGAGTTGAATACCGATACCGAAGTGAGCGTGCAGTACACGGACAAGGGGCGTAATGTAAAACTCCATCATGGTGAAGCACTATTTACAGTGATTCATAACACTGAAAAGCCATTTACAGTAACTGCCGCTAATGGCGTAATTAAAGATATAGGCACACGGTTTAATGTTTATCAACAAACCGCCAAAGTATCGGTGACAGTATTGGAAGGCGAAGTCAGTATTACCACGACAAATAACGCGACACCTTTTCCCATAAAACCTAATCAACAACTCAGTTACGATACCAACGGGCAATTAACACCTATCACAGCCGTTGATATTCGTACTACTACCGCGTGGCAAAACAAACAATTGATATTTAAAGCTCAGCCCTTGAGCGTGGTCATCGAACAACTGGCGCGTTATCACAACGTGAGCTTGCAAATAGCCGACCCACATTTGCAAACTCTTAAAGTGAGCGGCATATTTCCCAGTGATGATTTGCATGTCGCTCTGAATACCATTGCCAATGCACTGCCCATTAAAATAACCTCTACTGGAGCAACGGCATTGGTCATTCAAGCGGCTGATTAACAGTTTCATGTTTTTCGTGGACAACATTAATTTTTTTCAAAAAGTGGCGGTGTTAGCGCATTCAATCAGTCTTATTAGTTAGTGTCACAAACTAACTAACCCTCAAGGAGATCGAATGCGTACAGATGGCAACTCTGCTTACCACTTGCAGTTTACATAAGTTGCTCACAAGCTGAATCAAATACTTATCAATTTAATATACCTGCTCAACCGCTTAGCTCTGCATTAAATGCCGTCAGTGAACAGACAGGGTTGCAACCTTTTTATGCCGATGGTGTGGTAGCGGGCAAACAAAGTCCTGCACTTAAAGGTAATTACAGCAAACAACAAGCGTTAGAAATATTATTGGCTGATAGTGGTTTAAGCCATACCTTTACGGGAGAAAATACGATCGCTGTAAAAAAACCAGCGGCTACATCTAGTGGTAAACAACAAGCCAATGATGGTTCGGTACACGCTTTAGCCACTATGACCGTAACCGATAAGAAAGCGGCGGGGGATGATCCTTTAAGCAAAAGCTATCGAGTGAATGATAGTTCAGTCGCAACTAAAACGGATACACCGCTCATGGAAACGCCGATGTCAGTACAAGTCGTACCCAGAGCGGTTATGGATGATCAAAAAACCACCAGAATTACCGATGCTTTGGAAAATGTCAGTGGTGTTCGCGCTCAACCTTCATTAGGGATTGGTAACAGCTTCATCATTCGTGGTTTTCAAAATGGTAGTATTTATCGTAATGGTCTACGATCCAATGGTATTTTCCCGCAAGAATACGATACAGCGAATCTACAAAGTATTGAGGTACTTAAAGGACCTGCTCAATTATATGGTCGAACCGAACCTGGCGGTCTGGTTAGTATCACGACCAAAAAACCGTTGGACATACCTTATTATTCACTGGAACAACGTTTTGGTTCCTATAATTTATACCGTACTGAATGGGATGCAACTGGACCAATTGATAAAGATAAAACCCTGCTGTATCGATTTACTGGTTCATACCAAAACAATAACTCATTCAGAGATTTTTATTTTAACGACAGAATGTTTTTCGCGCCTAGCATAACGTGGCGACCCACTGAATCGACTGATGCAACACTGGAACTTCAGGTGCTGAATCAGAATTATATATCTGATTTTGGTATTCCTGTGGTTGGTACAAAACCAGCACCCATTCCCATTAGCCGTTCATTGGATGATCCCAATACGCCTAAAAGTAATCTTAATCAAGTACAGCTAGGCACATTGGTGAACCATCGTTTTAATGATAATTGGGCAATACACAGTCGCTTTTTGGCGAACTTCGCACATGGTGATAGCACTTTTGTGAATCCCGCTCCTGCGTTTAATGCCGCCGCCGCTTTTGATCAAACGACAGGGATCATGCAGCGAAATATTTTTAGCCAAGCCGAAGATAGTACCGATTATGCAACTAATCTTGATCTTACTGGTAAGTTTGATCTGGGCTTTACTAAACACAATGTTTTGCTGGGTTTTGATTTTTACCGTTCTTTTGAAACCTACGGTATACAAGGTCTTTGGATTACACCCAATCCAGATTTAGCAATCAATATTTATAACCCGACCCCCAGTTATGGAATACCTCAGTCGCTATTCGATACTACGTTGGCAAAGAGACAAAGAGCGACTGACCGTAGCATGTTCTACAACCAATGGGAAGGCATCTATTTTCAAGATCAAATTACCCTATGGGACAAACTACACATCATGGGTGGTGGGCGTTACGATTGGACTGAAACGGGTAGAGGGAATGGTCTTAGTTACCCTCAGGCTAATAGCGTTTTGCAAGCATCTGGCAGACGCTTTGATAGTGGTTTTAGTCCGCGTGTAGGTATTTTGTACGAACCGATTAAAGAACTCAGTATTTATGGTAACTGGACAACCTCATTCGGTGCCAATAATGGCATATCAGCAACGGGCTCGACTTTTGACCCACAAATCGGCGAACAATTTGAAGCGGGCATAAAAACATCGCTATTTGACAACCGCTTACTGGGTACATTGGCATATTATCACTTGACTAAAGACAATTTACTGACACCTGATTTAAGTACCGCTGATCCTAATGACAGTAAATCCACAGGTAGACAACGTAGCCAAGGTGTTGAGTTGGATATAACGAGGCAAATTACCGATGCCTTAAGTGTGATTGGTAGCTATGCCTATACTGATGCACGAGTGACGCGTGATAACGGTGGTCTTCAAGGTATGCGCTTAAGTAACGTCCCTGAAAACTCGGATAGCTTGTGGGTTAAATATGACTTTAGTCACTATAAACCATTAAAGGGGTTTTAGCATGGGCTTAGGCGGTGTTGCTGCTAGTCAACGACAAGGTAACATCGACAATACTTTCCTATTACCAGGTTATGTGCGTATGGACATGTTCGCAGTCTATTCATTTAATGTAGAAGTTACGCATTGACAGAGGGTGTAGGCTATGTATTTTGAACGCACCGAAGCCAAAGAAAGTTGGCAAATAATGATAAGAGAAAGCAGCCGCCCAAC